>Ga0209717_1000349_pt1 | contig 57563 bp, 41 predicted proteins | sample AD_UKC048_MetaG_FD_184418 | JGI IMG/M metagenome (GOLD analysis project Ga0209717, IMG submission 184418) | Active sludge microbial communities of municipal wastewater-treating anaerobic digesters from USA - AD_UKC048_MetaG (SPAdes) (version 2) | ecosystem: Engineered > Bioreactor > Anaerobic >...
AACAGCTTGTTCCCGTTGACAGGGTAAAAAAAAGAGGGCTTTGTTTTTGAAGTTAAAAAATGAATACAGATTATCAATAAGTTAAATATACAATATGCCGATTTAAGATTTTAGTCGGTTAACAATGATAAAAATAACTCCATTTAAACAATCTCTAACACTCTACGTTCATTATCTTTGTAAAAAAGTTATCTATGGCTGCTGATATTTCCGGAAAATGGATTTTTAACGAAGAGTTCGAGTGCGGAACTGACAAAGGGTATGCATTTATCACTCAAAAAGGAACTCAAATTACAGGATACCTTGAGTACGAAGAAACCATTGAGGACGAGGAGCCCTTTATGGTAAAGCAGGAGGTTGTTGGAACTTTCAAAAGGAATAAGCTAAAAATAGAAGGAAAAAAAGCAACCTCGCCTAATGGAGAGGAATTGGTTGGATATAATCTAGATATTCTCGAAGGTACATTTACTCACGAGGGTAAAATTGTTGGACATAGCCACGATTGCGACGATATTTGTGGCGTATTCGTGATGAGCCGATAGTTTTCGCGCATAACTGATAACTCACAACCCATAACATTACTAATAGAATGGCACAAATACGATTAACCAAGGAGTTCCGATTTGAAATGGCTCACGTACTGGAGGGCTACGACGGACTTTGCGCCAATATGCACGGACATTCATACATTCTTTCGGTTACGGTAATAGGAAAACCCATTGAGCAAACAGGCAATCCTAAGCTTGGGATGGTGATGGATTTTGGCGATTTGAAAAAGATTGTTAATCCGTTAATCATTAATAGGTTCGACCATGCTGTTGCCGTTATGGACAACACTTCCATGCATAAACGGCTGGTTGATGCAAAATTTGCCCGAATTGAGGCGTTGCCATTCCAGCCAACTTGCGAGAATATGCTTGAGTACTTTGCAGAGTTAATTATGGCTCAGCTACCACAGGGCGTAAAGCTACATCACCTTAAAATGCACGAAACAGCTACATCGTATGCAGAATGGTATGCATCCGACAACTCATAAAACTAAACAATGAACAATCGCCTCCTCCTGCTCGATGCCTATGCCCTTATTTACAGGGCATACTATGCTTTTATCAATCGGCCAATGAAGAATAGCAAGGGTTTGAACACATCGGCTATTTACGGCTTTACACGCGCCACGCTCGATGCTATTAAAAAGTTCAACCCAACACACGTTGCTGTGGGGTTCGATTTGTCGGGGCCTACATTTAGAAGTGAAATGTACCCAGAGTATAAAGCCCAACGCGAGGAGACTCCCGAAGATATTCGTGCTGCAATTCCAATAATTAAGGATATTCTCCGTGCTATGCAAATCCCTATTGTTGAGTTAAAAGGGTATGAGGCCGACGATGTTATTGGAACGCTTGCTGTACAAGCAAATCCCGATGAGTTTGAGGTTTATATGATGACACCCGATAAGGACTACGGTCAGTTGCTTTCCAAAAACATTAAAATTGCTAAACCTGGTCGTGGTGGAAACGAGATGGAGATTGTTACCGAGGAGGAATTTTGTAAGGGGTACGATATTCAGTCGCCAAAGCAATTCGTAGATATTTTGGCACTTTGGGGCGATGCATCGGACAATATTAAAGGCGTAAATAAAATTGGCGAGAAAACGGCCGCAAAGCTTATTGCAGAGTACGGAAGTATCGAAAACATACTTCATAATACCGGTAAGTTAAGTCCAGCAATGCGACAAAATCTGGATTCATCTCACGATTTACTTTCGCTAAACCGTAAGTTGGTTACCATCAAAACAGACCTAGAGCTTGGTGTTACATACGACGATTTAAAGATAAAAGAGGCCAATTTAAAGCAGTTAACTCCGTTGCTGGAGGAGATGGAGTTCCGTTCGTTGATACGTGAATTTAAGCCACAGGAAACCGCCCCCGTAAAACAGGAGTATGTACAAGGTTCTCTTTTCGGAGATATGCCTGTTGTAAACGCACAACCCCAATCAAATCTTCTAACATATAAAGATTTTGAGGTTGATTATAGGGTTGCAGCAACTACCGATGAGCGTATGGCTCTCATCGATTTACTTAAGCAGTGCAGCGAGTTTGCGTTCGATACCGAGACAACAGGTTTAGACCCAATCCAATCAACCTTGGTGGGAATATCAATTGCTATAAACCCTAGGCAGGCTTGGTGGATTCCAATCCCTGCAAACAAGGATGAGGCGCAGTTGGTTGTTGATGAGTTCAAAGAAGTTTTCGAGAATTCATCTATCGACAAAATTGGTCAGAATATCAAGTTCGACCTTCAGATGCTGTTAAATTACGGTATCACCATAAAAGGGAAACTTTACGATACAATGTTGGCTCACTATCTGCTAGAGCCAGATTCTCGTCATAATCTCGATTTATTAGCCGAAAATCTGCTTGGCTATAAAACCATATCGATAGAAGAGCTTATTGGCAAAAAGGGTGCAAGCCAAATAAATATGCGGGCAGTTCCGCTTGATAAAATTAAGGATTACGCATGCGAGGATGCCGATATTGCCCTTCAACTGAAGTTAATTCTTTTTCCTAGACTCGAAAATCAAGGATTGACCGAACTATACTTTCAACTGGAAGAGCCACTGATTGAGGTGCTTGCACACATAGAGCGTAACGGTGTAAGTCTGGACTCCAACAGTTTAAACGAATACGGCAAGGTTCTTAATGCAGATTTAATTAAACTAGACGATGAAATTAAGACTTTGGCAGGTGTGCCAGACTTAAACATCTCCTCCCCGAAACAACTGGGCGAAGTGCTGTTCGAAAAGTTAAAAATATCGCCCGACGCAAAACTTACAAAAACCAAACAGTACTCCACCAACGAGGAGGAACTGATGAAGTATATCAACTCACATCCTATTGTTGGAAAGATACTGGAATTCAGGTCACTAAAGAAACTTTTATCGACATACATTGAAACCCTTCCAACTTTGGTTAATTCAAAAAGTGGAAAAATTCATACCTCACTTAATCAGGCAGTTGCCTCTACCGGTAGGTTAAGTTCCAATAATCCAAACCTACAAAACATTCCCATTCGCGATGAGAATGGACGCGAAATTCGCAAAGCATTCATCCCTTCGCTTGGTGATTTTGTACTGCTTTCGGCCGACTACTCGCAAATTGAGTTGCGCCTGATGGCGCACGTTAGTGGCGATGAGCAAATGCTCGACGCATTCCAGCATGGAGCCGATATTCACGCTGCAACTGCGGCTAAAATATTCAAAGTTCCTTTAGCAGAAGTTACCCGCGAACAGCGTAGCCGGGCTAAAACTGCCAACTTTGGTATGATTTACGGAATATCAGCCTTTGGACTTTCACAACGATTGGGCATTTCCAGAACCGAAGCAAAGGATTTAATTGATGGTTACTTTGCCACATACACTGGAGTAAAAAAATATATGGATAGTTGCGTTGCCGAAGCTCGCGAAAAAGGTTATGTTTCCACAATATTTGGTCGTAAACGTTACTTGGCCGATATCAACTCAAATAATGGAACTGTACGTGGCTTGGCTGAGCGTAACGCCATTAACGCACCAATTCAAGGCTCCGCTGCCGACATTATTAAGTTGGCAATGATTAACATTCACCGAGAGTTGGAGCAATCAAAACTGCAATCGAAAATGATTATTCAGGTTCACGACGAATTGGTGTTCGATGTTTACAAACCTGAATTGGAAAAAGTCAAAGAAATTGTAAAGCGTTGTATGGAAGGCGCTATAAAGTTAAAAGTACCCCTTGAAATTGAAATGGGTATTGGCAGTAATTGGTTAGAAGCACACTAAGATTAATATACGAAAGAAGGGCTGAATTTTCAGCCCTTCTTTTATTTATACTGTCATTATCTCTTTTTCCTTCTTTTCCAGATGCTCATCAACTTTCTTGTTGTAGGTGTCGGTTACCTTTTGAACTTTAGTTTCAGCATCCTTAGCAACATCCTCGGCAAGGCCGTTCTTCTGCATTTTTTTGATTTCCTCAAGGGCATCGCGACGAGCGTTGCGAATGCTTACACGCGCATTCTCGCCCTCGTGCTTAACCTGTTTAACCAAATCCTTACGACGCTCCTCGGTTAATGGTGGAACCATTATGCGAACAGTTTCGCCATTATTTTGAGGATTGAAACCTAAGTTTGCAGCCATAATGGCACGCTCAATGGGGTCTATCATCTTTTTTTCCCAAGGTTGAATAGAAATGGTTCTGGCATCGGGACTACCAACGCTTGCAACCTGTGCCAAGGGAGTCATTGTTCCGTAGTAATCCACCATAATGCCCGAAAGCATTGAAGGATTAGCTTTCCCAGCGCGAATTACTCTAAGTTCATTCTCAAGGTGGTCAATGGCTTTGGACATTTGTCCTTCGGCCGCATTTATAACTTTTTTTGCATCATCGGGAGTCATACTTTTACCTTTTAAATTCGGGAATAAAAATATTTAATTTTTAACTAATGTGCCAATTTTTTCACCCAAAACAACTTTTTTAAGCTTTCCTGAGGTGTTCATATCAAAAACAAAAATAGGCAGATTGTTCTCGCTACACATTGTAAACGCGGTTAAATCCATAACCTTTAACCTTTTCTCGTATGCCTCGGTAAAAGTTATCTCATCAAATTTTGTGGCGGTTTTATCCTTTTCGGGATCGGCGGTATAAACACCGTCAACACGAGTTCCTTTGAGTAGCACCTCAGCCTCAATTTCCACGCCACGTAATGCTGACGCAGTATCGGTAGTGAAGAATGGATTCCCTGTTCCACCGGCAATTATGCAAACAAAACCTTGCTTGAAAGCATCCAAAACCTTAGCCTTTGAGTAAAGTTCACCAACTGGTTCCATTTTGGTAGCGGTAAAAACCTTGGCTTTGCCACCAACTCCCTCAATGGCCGATTGAATTGCCAAACTATTTATAACTGTGGCAAGCATTCCCATTTGGTCGCCCTTAACCCTATCGAAACCTTTGGAAACACCGCTAAGTCCACGGAAGATATTTCCTCCTCCAATTACAATTCCAATTTCAACACCCATTGCGGCAACCTCTTTAATCTGTTCGGCATAAGAGTTCAGAATAGAGGTGTTAATGCCATACTTATCGTCGCCCATTAGCGCTTCGCCGCTGAGTTTTAGAAGTATACGTTTGTATTTTAACATCTTGGTTCATTAATAATTACCCTGTAAAGATACTTAAATTTAATATTGAAGGTTTTTTAAGTTTTCAACAAAACTTCCTGACAAAAATCATTGACAATTAGTACCACAAACATTACATTTGCATCAATATGATTAGCAAATCGTTATCGACATTATACCACAATAACGGCAAGGGGCTTTACTCCTGCTGGATTTGCTGATTTATTCTCCTAACATCTTTACTTTAAAAATCCAAATCCTTTGCTCAAAAGGACGATTGCGATTTCTATTTACACCGCCTTTTTATCATTTTCGTTTTCACATAATTCTTAAATAGTAAAACTATGTTTGAGAAAGTAATACCGCATACCGTTAAGCCCGAAAGGCAAGCCGCATCGGAAGGTAATTTCTATAAATCGACCCAAAGTAAAATTGGTCCTGGAATGAATGAGCGCGTTCAGAAACTGCGCAAGCTGAGCGTTGAGACTGAGCCATCGCTTTCCGTTGAGCGTGCTTTGCACGAAACTGCATTCTATAAAGAAAACTATGGAAAATACTCAATCCCTGTTCTACGTGCAATGAACTTTCTGGACCATTGCAAGCAAAAAACCATATACATTGGCGAAGGAGAGTTGATTGTTGGTGAGCGTGGTCCAAAGCCCAAGAGTGTTTGCACGTTCCCAGAGCTTACCTGCCACAGCGTTGAGGATTTGAATGTGCTCAACACCCGAGAACTACAACGATATACAATTAGCCAAGAGGATATTGAGCTGTACGCAAAGGAGGTGATTCCATACTGGCAGGGCAAAACGCAACGCGAGCGAATTTTCAATCACGTGCCAAACGAGTGGCGTGCTGCTTACGAAGCCGGATTGTTCACCGAGTTTATGGAACAGCGTGCGCCGGGGCATACCTGCTTAGATGGTAAAATATACCGCAAGGGTATGCTCGATTTTAAAAAAGAGATTGCCGATAATCTTGCAAACCTCGACTACCTAAACGACCCAGAAGCAACCGATAAGGCCGAACAGTGGAAAGCGATGGATATATCGTGCGATGCAGTAATTGTGTTTGCAGAACGCCACGCAGAGCTAGCCGAGGAACTAGCAAAAAAAGAGAAAGACCCACAACGTGTTCAGGAACTGAGAAAAATTGCCGAGGTATGCCGCTGGGTGCCTGCTCATGCTCCCCGAACGCTTTGGGAGGCAATTCAGATGTACTGGTTTGTTCATCTGGGAACAATAACCGAGTTGAACGGATGGGATGCAATGAACCCTGGGCATTTCGACCAACATCTGACTCCTTTCTATGAGAAAGAAATTGCAGCGGGCATGTTAACACGTGACCAAGCTAAGGAACTAATATCGTGCTTTTGGATTAAGGTTAACAACCATCCAGCACCCCCAAAAGTTGGAATTACAGCGCGCGAAAGCGGAACATACAACGATTTTACAAATATTAACCTAGGAGGAGTTAAGTCCGATGGTTCCGATGGAACAAGTGAGGTTTCGTACATAATGCTTGAGGTTGTGGAGGAGTTACATATCCTACAACCCGGGAACTCAGTGCACATCAGCGCCAAAACCCCCGACAAATTTCTTAATGCAGCAGCGCACGTAATTCGTCAGGGACACGGTTATCCATCGGCATTCAACCCCGATGTTTACATCCTCGAAATGCTGCGCCAAGGAAAATCGCTACAGGATGCACGCGAGGGTGGTTGCAGCGGATGTATTGAGGTTGGTGCTTTTGGTAAGGAAGCGTATCTACTTACGGGCTACCTCAACGTTCCAAAAATTTTGGAGGTTACCCTTAACAATGGAATAGACCCTGTTACCGGGAAAAAAGTTAGCATTGAGACAGGCGATCCACGCAGCTTTAAATCATACGATGAACTTTACAATGCTTTTCTGAAGCAGGTTCAGTATATAGTTGACCAAAAGATGCGGGTAAGCAACTACATCGATAGGATGTTTGCCAAGTATGCTCCAGCCCCATTCCTTTCGGTTGTTATTGAGGATTGCATTAGCAAAGGGCGCGACTACTACGATGGTGGCCCACGCTACAACACCAGTTACATTCAGTGCTGTGGACTAGGTACTGTTACCGATAGCCTTGCTGCTCTGAAAAAGCACGTGTTCGAGAATAATACATTCAGTATGGATAGGGTTTTAAATGCTGTACTGAAAAACTTTGAGGGCGAGGAGGTTTTACGACAAACCATCATTAACCGTACCCCTTTCTTCGGGAATGATGACGATTACGCCGATTCAATTGCTGTAAAGGTTTATAACGATTTGGTTGATACCATCGACGGCAAACCCAACATCAAGCCCGGCGGAAAATATCATTTGAATATGCTCTCAACTACTTGCCACGTTTACTTTGGAAAGGTGATGGGGGCAACGCCCAATGGTCGTTTAGCAGGAAAATCAATCTCCGATGGTACATCTCCATCGCACGGAGCCGATACACGAGGACCATCGGCGGTGATAAAATCGTTGTCGAAGCTCGACCAAACAAAATCGGGAGGAACACTACTAAACCAAAGGTTTTTGCCAAGTCTACTCAAGAAGGAAGAGGATGTTAAGAAATTAGGTCACCTTATCAGGAGTTACTTTACACTCGGCGGTCATCATATTCAGTTCAATATAGTTGATACAGCAACCCTGCTTGCTGCTCAAAAATGTCCTGAAGATTATAAAGACCTAATGGTTCGAATGGCTGGTTACAGCGACTACTTCAACGATATGAATGCCGATTTGCAACAGGAAGTAATTGAGCGAACCGAAAATGATGCCTTCTAGAATGCACAACAGCTTGATTTTCGATATAAAGCGTTACGCCATAAACGATGGCCCGGGAATTCGTATTGTAATCTTTTTCAAGGGTTGCAACCTACGCTGTGCGTGGTGCCATAATCCCGAAAGCATATCGGCAAAGGCAGAACGGATGTATGCCCCAGCAAAGTGCATTAAATGCGGAACCTGCGTTACAGTTTGCCCCGAAAGAGCTATAACGTTAACTCCCGAAGGAATTATTACCGACAAAAACCTTTGCAAGCAATGTGGAAAATGCGCCGATGTTTGTCCTACAAAGGCCATTGAAATGTCCGGAAAGGCTATGTCTGTTCCTGAAATTATGGAGATAATTGAGAAGGAACGCGTATTCTTCGACCAATCGGGTGGAGGCGTTACATTCTCAGGTGGCGAACCACTTATCCATTCGGAGATGCTAATTGAACTGCTGGACGAATGCAGGAAAAGAAAAATTCATACCGCAGTTGATACTGCTGGAAATGTTGCCACCGAAACAATCCTTGAAGTTGCCAAACGAACCGACCTTTTTCTGTACGATTTAAAGATGATGGATTCGGAGATGCACAAGAGATGGGTTAATTCTAACAACGAGAAGATTCTTTATAATCTACAGGCAATTTCCGATTTCGGCTCAAAGGTTATTATCCGAATACCCTTGATTGGTGGTGTTAACGACTCTATGATGAATATTGTTGAAACGGCAAGATTTGTTGCCAGATTATCGGGCGAAAAAAAGGTGGTTAACCTTTTGCCATACCATAATATTGCTCAACACAAATATGTGAAATTGGGTAAAGCCGACAGTTTCGAAAACTTGGTTGAACCCGATAAAAATGTTCAGGAAAAAGCCATATCAATTTTTGCAGGATACGGCGTAAAAGCCACAATTGGTGGATAAAGGAATTTAAACATTAAAATTATTCTGATATGAATAGATATAAATCAACGATTTTAGTCTTTTTTGTAATCGTTCCATTTCTTTCAAATGGTCAGGTAACAGTCGAAGATTATGCCCGAGCCGAAAAGTTTTTGCAAAGAAATTTGGAGAAAAGCATATACAACCGATGGGTAGAACCAACCTGGGAGACGCACGGAAACACATTTATTTACAGCGTTAATACCCGAAACGGGAAAGAATTTTTCAAGGTTAATCTCACTACAAAGCAGAAATCTGCTGCATTTGACCATTCAAAGTTGGCAGTATTACTAACCGATAGCCTTAAGGAGGAGGTTAAACCCTATGAGCTTCCAATTAGTCGAGCTGAATTTTTGGGGAAGGATGAGTTTACCTTTTGGACAAAAGAAACTCAATGGATTTATAATCCTGCAAAGAACTCACTACTTCGAAAAGTTAACGAGCCTTCGTTAACCGATAAGGAATCGTTATCGCCCGATGGAATGTGGATTGCGTTTATTAAGGATGGAAATATCTACCTAAAGAATAAAAATTCAGCAGAAGAGTTTCAACTTACTACCGATGGTTCTCCCGAGAATGGGTACGGCCATAATCTTAGTTGGTATTTTACCCGCAACGATAGTAAAGGCGAAAAGAATGATTACACCATTGAGGCTTATTGGAGCAATGACTCTAAAAAACTAATCGTTCCAAAGTTCGATAGACGGAATACCCGCCGTTTGCTGATGTACAAAACTGATGTGGAGGGATATCAATCCGAAATAGTGTCTTACGAAAGGGAACTTGCAGGTGATTCAGTAGTTACAATGGCCGATTTTTACCTTTTCGATGTTGCCAATAAGAATGGAGTAAGAATAGATTTACCTTCGAACCCTGCATTTCTGGGAACAGGATTTTACACCTTTGATGGTTGTCCCAAGGCATACCACATCAAGTATTATCGTGGCTACAAAACGCGTGAACTGTTTGAGATTGATTTGGAAACTGGGAAAACACGTTCTGTTTTGGTTGAATCGTACCCAAAAACTTTTGTCGATTTATACACCGAAACATTTGAGCTGATTTACGATAAAACTGAATTTATTTGGCGTTCGGAGCAGGATGGTTGGAGCCACCTTTACCGCTACGACCTGTCGACAGGTAAAATCAAAAACCAAATAACCAAGGGCAATTTTTACGTTTATGGTATTGAGCATATCGATAAGAAAACCGGAAATATTTGGTTTTTAGCTGGCGGAGTTGACCCAAACAGGGACCCTTACCAAAAATATCTCTACTCAATAAACATCGATGGTAAAAACCAAAAACTCCTAACACCCGAGGAGGCAACCCACGATATTAGAATATCACCCGATAAAAAATTCTTTGTTGACAACTACTCATCGCATAAAGACCCAAATATTGCAGTTGTTCGAAATTTGAAAGATGGCAAAACGCTTATGAGTGTTGAAAAGACTGATATTGATGATTTGGTGAAGATGGGATGGAAACCCGCCGAAACGTTCAGTATGCTTGCCGATGATGGCAAGACTATGCTTTACGGAACAATTATCAAACCCACCAATTTCGACCCCAATAAAAAGTACCCTGTAATTGATGGAACTTACTCTGGTCCACACACCATTCGCGCTCCAAAAAATTTCTCGCGCAGCGTGTTAAATATGGATTTATCGTTGGCAGAGTTGGGTTTTGTGGTGGTAAACATCGATGGACGTGGTAGCGCCTACCGTTCAAAAGAGTTTCACGATGTTTCGTATGCTAAACTTGGTTATGGACTAGTTGACCACGTTTATGTAATTAAGAAACTTGCCGAGAAGTACTCGTATATCGATGCCGACAGAGTTGGTATTTATGGTCATTCAGCCGGAGGTTACGATGCTACTAGAGCGTTACTCCTATTTCCCAATTTTTATAAAGTTGGGGTATCGTCTGCAGCTGACCACGACCATAGAATGGAGAAAATATGGTGGCCTGAACTATACCAAGGATTTCCAGTAGATACCCAGTATCACAATCAATCCAATGTTACCAATGCGAGCAAGTTACAGGGACATTTAATGATTGTAACAGGCGATTTGGATAATAATGTGAACCCTTCGGCCACATACAAACTTGCTGGCGAGCTAACCAAGGCCAATAAGGATTTTGAGTTTATTGTTTTACCAAACGATAATCACGACACATGCTATTGGAACAAGTACTTTCTGCGCAAACGCTGGGATTTCTTTGTGAAGCATTTGCTTGGAGTTGAGCATCCAAAAGAGTATAAGATTAAATAATAATGGAGTATTGGAGGAATGAAGACTAATAGTCCATTACTCCATTTCTCCATCACTCCTTGAATTATAATAAAACCAAACCACTATGTTTAGCAAACAAACCTACATCAACCGCCGCAATCAGCTTAGGGCACAGTTTAAATCCGGAGTACTACTGTTCTTTGGAAACGACGAGGTTGGTATGAACTACGAGGATAATACATACCATTTCCGTCAGGATAGCACATTTCTGTACTATTTCGGAATCAATAAACCGGGGCTTTATGCCGTAATGGAAATTGAAAGTGGCAACGATTATATTTTCGGTGATGATTTCACCATCGATAGCATTGTGTGGATGGGCTCACAGCCAACCATCAAGGAGATGGCCGCCACTGTTGGTGTGGAAAATACAGGCTCCGTTGCAGATTTCTCTGAGAAACTATATCACTACCCCCGAGGAACTGTTCAATATTTACCGCCATACCGTCCGGAACATTTATTTAAGTTGATGCGATTCCTTGGAATCAGTCCGGCTGAGGCTAAAACCAAAGCAAGCGTTGAGTTTATTACGGCTGTGGGCGAACAACGAAACATTAAGTCGGCCGAGGAGATTGTTGAACTTGGGCACGCCGTTTCAATGACCGCTGAAATGCACCAAGCCGCAATGCGTTATGCTAAACCAGGAATGACTGAGGCACAGATTGCAGCAAAGGTTCACGAGGTTGCTCTTGCCGCTGGCGGAGGAATCAGCTTCCCCATTATTGCTACTATTAACGGACAAACGCTTCACAACCATTATCACGGAAACACCATAAAGGAAGGACAACTATTCCTACTCGATGCAGGTTATGAAACCCCTATGGGCTATGCTGGCGATATGAGTAGCACATTTCCAGTTGGTAAAACATTCACCGAAAAGCAAAAAGAGATATACCGAATAACCCTTGCTGCGCATAATGGCGCTATAGAAATGCTTAAGCCCGGCGTACATTTCCGCGATGTTCATATGCAGGTTGCCCGAACCATATTCGATGGAATGAAGGCGCTAGGCTTTACAAAAGGCAACATCGACGATGCCGTTGCAAATGGAGCGCACGCCCTATTCTTCCCCTGCGGAACAGGGCACCTGATGGGGCTCGATGTTCACGATATGGAGAACCTGGGCGAACAGTATGTTGGTTACTGTGGTATTCCAAAAAGTAAGCAGTTTGGATTAAAATCGCTCCGCTTGGGTCGCGAACTTAAACCGGGATTTGTACTAACCATTGAGCCCGGTATATACTTTATTCCCGAACTAATTGATTTATGGGAACAAACAGGAACAAATAAGGAATATATCAACTTTGATAGGGTAAATGAGTACAGGAACTTTGGAGGAATCCGCAACGAGGAGGATATCCTGATAACCGAAACAGGCCATAGAATTCTTGGGAAACCGTTGGCAAAGTCAATAGAGGATGTAGAAAGCGAGAGAGCTAAGGCATTTTAAATTATCAAACTTACGAAAAGCGCCCCTCAATGGCGCTTTTTTATTGTGTTCTACTCAGGAGATTCTGGGTGGAATTTTTTTCTTAATACGCTTTCGTAAAAAGGCGGTCTTAGAATAAAACTTTGACTAATTGTTAATTTCTAGTTAATACTTACTGTTTAAAATTCAACTATAACCCAAATAATATAATTTCCTTTGCACATCAATTAATCACTTGTAAAAAACAACAATTATGAGCGGCTTTTTTGGATGTGTATCAAAAACAGACTGTGTTTTAGATGTGTTTTACGGCACCGATTATCACTCGCACCTTGGAACTAAAAGAGCGGGCGTTGCTTTTTACTCTAAGGATAAAGGATTCCAAAGAGCCATTCATAGCTTAGAGGATGGATATTTCCGAAACAAATTCCAATCCGATATTGCTGGATTCTCCGCAAACAGCGGCATTGGAATTATAAGCGATACTGAGGCACAACCAATTGTGCTAACATCGCATCTTGGCCGTTTTGCTGTGGCAACAGTTGCTAAAATCAATAATCTGTTAGAGCTCGAGGAGTACTTCATAAAACAACATCGCACCTTTTCAGAAACTAGTCAGGGTGGTGTAAATCCCACTGAATTGGTTGGCATGCTAATATCGGAGGGAGAAACTTTTGAGGAGGGTATTGTTAACGTATTCAACAGAATAAAAGGCTCATGCTCTTTATTGGTTTTAACGAATGAAGAAATTATTGCAGCACGCGATAAACTCGGACGTACTCCAATAATTATCGGGAAAAAGGATGGTGCATATGCGGTAGCTTTTGAAACCTGTTCGTTCTCAAATCTTGATTATGAGATTGACAAGTACCTTGGCCCAGCCGAAATTGTAATGGTAAATGCCGATGGTCACTATCAACTAAGAAAACCATCCAACAAAATGCAGGTATGCTCATTCCTTTGGGTTTATTACGGCTACCCGCCGTCGTTCTACGAAGGAATAAATGTGGATGTGTCTAGGTATAATTGCGGAGCAGCAATTGCAAAAAAGGACGATGTTGAGGCCGATTTTGTTGCTGGCATTCCCGATTCAGGTGTTGGCCACGCCATTGGCTATAGTAATCAGAGGGGTATTCCCCATATGCGTCCATACGCCAAGTACACGCCAACTTGGCCCCGCAGCTTTATGCCACAAAATCAGCAAATGCGCGATTTGGTTGCAAAAATGAAGCTGATTCCCAATACTGCATTAATCAAAAATAAACGAGGAATATTCCTCGACGACTCAATAGTTCGCGGAACACAACTAAAGGATAATGTGATAGACCTATATTCAGCCGGAATAAAAGAAGTACACATGAGAATTGCCTGTCCACCACTTACCTATCCCTGTGAATTCCTGAATTTTAGCCGTTCACGCTCCAATCTAGATTTAGCCACCCATAAGGCAGTTTTCGAACTTACAGGGATTGAGCATCATAATATGACGAATTACTCCGACACCAGTAACGGAAATTATGCTGCAATGGTTGAGCAAATTCGTAAAAACCTAAATCTCACCACTTTGAAGTTTCAAAAACTGAACGATTTGGTCGAAGCTATTGGTGTTCCAAAGGAAAACCTTTGTACGCATTGCTTTGATGGAAGTAGCTATTTTGAGTAATCCTCCACTAAAAATTCGCTAATGATTTTATCCTCAAACTTTTTCGTCAAAAACTTTTCTTAAAAGCTGTTAACTATTACTTAAAAACGAATAATTAGCTGTACCTTTGCGCGCTTAAAAAAATTACACAATGCAGGGTATAAGAAATATTGCGATTATTGCGCACGTGGATCATGGGAAGACCACCTTAGTGGACAAAATGATTATTCAAGGGAAACTTTTTAAAGATCACGAAAAGCCCGGCGAACTAATTCTCGATAGTAACGATTTGGAGCGTGAGCGCGGAATTACCATTCTTGCCAAAAACGTTTCGGTTGAGTATAAAGGTGTTAAAATTAACATTATTGACACTCCTGGTCACTCCGATTTTGGTGGAGAGGTTGAGCGTGTACTCAATATGGCCGACGGTGTTCTGCTACTTGTTGATGCTTTTGAAGGCACAATGCCTCAAACCCGTTTTGTACTTCAAAAAGCTTTAGCTTTAGGGTTAAAGCCAATTGTTGTCATCAACAAGGTCGATAAGCCTAACTGCCGCCCCGAAGTAGTTCAGGAACAGGTTTTTGATCTAATGTTCAATCTCGATGCATCCGAAGAACAACTAAATTTCCCTACAATATACGGTAGTGCTAAGCAAGGATGGATGTCATCCGACTGGAAAAAACCAGCCACCGATATCACTGCCCTGCTCGATAAAATTGTGGAGTATGTTCCCGCAGCAAAGCAAATTAAAGGAACACCTCAACTTTTAATAACATCGTTGGATTACTCCAGCTATGTTGGCCGTATTGCAATTGGAAAATTGCACCGAGGCGAGTTAAACACAGGAATGGCTGTTTCATTAGCCAAAACTGATGGTCAGGTTATCAGAACAAGAATCAAAGAATTGCTTGTTTTCGAAGGTTTAGGAAAACGTAAGGTTGATAAAGTAATATCGGGTGATATTTGCGCTTTGGTTGGTATTGAGGGTTTTGATATTGGCGATACAATTGCCGATATCGAAAATCCAGAAGCACTACCTACCATTGCGGTTGATGAGCCCACTATGAGTATGCTCTTCACCATTAACAACTCCCCTTTCTTTGGGAAGGATGGTAAGTTTGTAACATCGCGCCATCTAAAGGATCGTCTCGATCGTGAGTTGGAAAAAAACCTTGCTCTAAAAGTCGAGGCAACCGACTCTGCCGATTCGTTCATGGTGTTTGGACGTGGTGTTCTTCACCTATCGGTACTTATTGAAACGATGAGACGCGAGGGTTATGAGTTACAGGTTGGACAACCTAAGGTAATCATTAAGATGGTTGGCGGAGAAAAATGCGAACCTATTGAATATATGACCATTGATTTACCCGAGGAAGTTTCCGGCAAAGCAATTGAACAGGTTACCCGCCGTAGGGGCACACTGTTAACCATGGAACGCCGTAACGATAGAATTCACCTTGAGTTTGAAATTCCTTCGCGCGGAATTATTGGTTTAAGAAACATTCTGCTTACCGCTACTGCTGGCGAGGCGGTTATTGCCCATAGGGTAAAAGGATTTGAACCATATCGTGGCGATATCGAAACCCGTGTAAACGGTTCGCTAATTGCCATGGAAAGCGGCATGTCATTCGCATACGCAATAAACAAACTACAGGATCGTGGACGTTTCTTTATTGATGAGCACGAAGAGGTTTATGCCGGACAGGTTATTGGCGAAAACACGCGCGCTGGCGATATGGTAGTTAATGTTACCAAGTCGAAAAAGTTGACCAATATGCGTGCTTCTGGATCAGACGAAAAATCGTTCCTTGCCCCTCCGGTTAAATTCAGTTTGGAGGAAGCCTTGGAGTATATTCAGGAGGATGAATATGTGGAGATTACACCAAAATCGATGCGTTTGCGCAAAATTTATCTCGATGAGAACGAGCGTAAACGTCGCGATAAGAATAGTTAGTTAAAATACTTGAACAGATTGTTTAATCTGTGTTATACGCATAAATTTTGATAGTTCATTTATATATTTTTGGTTCATTTTTTTGATTGTTTGTAATTTTTATAACTTTGCACGTTGTTTTTGAAGAGTTGTGGGAAACGTATTAAGCACATATTCAATTAATTTCAAGGGACTTAAGGTCGGAAAGCATTCGTTTGAATTCGATTTAAACGATGATTTTTTTGCTGAGTTTAAGGAAGGCGAAATTAGCAAAGGGCAGCTTAAGGCTGTTATAAACCTGAATAAGCAGAACCATTTGCTTGAGTTCAAAATCAGCATAAAGGGTTCGGTTGAGGTTGTTTGCGATAGGTGCTTAGAGCTTTTCGAACTTCCAACAACCTTTAAAGGCGAACTGTTCGTTAAGATTGGCACCAAGGACGAGGAGAACGACGATGAAATTATCTTCCTGTCGGAAGAGGATTACGAGGTTAACCTTGCTCAGTACCTATACGAAAGTGTTTGCTTAAGTTTACCACTGCAACGCTATCATGGTTTAAGTGGTACAAAGGCAAGCGATTGCGACAAGGAGATGATTTCGAAAATGAACATTGTGAACGAAGTAGAAAGCACCGACGATGATATAGACCCTCGCTGGGCAGCACTTAAAAAATTGAAGAATAACTAAGTTTTACTAATTAATAAGTTGAAAAATGGCACATCCAAAATCAAAGATTTCCAAGCAGAGAAGAAATAAGCGTAGAACTCACTACAAAGCTAGTACTCCTACACTTTCAAACTGCTCAAACTGCGGTACAGCTGTTGAGTATCACAGGGTATGCCCAGAGTGTGGTTTTTACCGTGGAAAACAAGCAATTGAAAAGGCTGTTAACGCCTAATTATATCAACCCTAATTAGCACACTAGTGATGAGGATTGGTGTTGATGTTATGGGAGGAGATTTTGCACCCGATGCCGTTGTATCGGGTGCCGTTTTAGCCCTAAACCATCTTAGTGCCGATGAGAGAATAGTTCTCTTTGGCAATCAGGAAATCATTGTAAATCTTCTGCAAAAAGAAGGCGTAAGTCCTGACAATTTTGATATCATCCATACCTCCGAGGTAATTGAGATGGGCGATAACCCATCAAAATCATTCGCTAAAAAAACCGACTCAAGCATCGTTAAGGGCTTTATGGCTCTTGCCGCTGGCAAAATTGATGGTTTTGCCAGTGCAGGCAGCACGGGTGCTATGATGGTTGGCGCAATGATGGTTGTTAAGCAAATTCCTGGCGTTATACGTCCTGCAATTGCTGGTTTCATCCCCGTTTCTGAGAAAAAAGTTAATCTTCTGCTCGATGTTGGGCTTAACCCCGATTGTCGTCCCGATGTATTATACCAATACGGAATACTTGGCTCAATCTATGCTAAGCAAGTTTTTGGCATTGAAAATCCAAGGATATCGCTACTAAGCATTGGCGAGGAGGAAGAAAAAGGTAATTTGGTTACAAAAAGTGCCTTTGAGATGATGAAGGACTCAGCAGATTTCAACTTTGTTGGAAACGTTGAGGGTCACCACCTATTTCACGACAAAAAGGCCGACGTAGTAGTTTGCGATGGTTTTGTAGGTAATGTGGTTCTTAAACAGGCCGAGGCATTCTACCATATACTCACAAAGGTTAACCCCGACAATAAATTTAACGAGAGGTTTAACTCCGAGAACTACGGTGGAACACCCGTACTTGGCGTTAATAAGCCTGTAATAATAGCTCATGGAGCATCGAGCCCCAAAGCAATAATGAACATGATTATTCAAACTCGCGAGGTTATATCATCGCAACTTTGCGAGAAAATTAAACAAGCATTCAGCTAATGGGAAAAATTACTGCCGCAATCACAGGAGTTGGGGGATTTGTACCCGACTACATTCTTACCAACGAGGAACTCAGCCGCATGGTTGACACCACCGATGAGTGGATAATGACCCGTATTGGTATTAAGGAACGTCATATTCTGAAAGGCGAAGGATTGGGAACTTCGGATATTGCTATTCACGCCGTGAACGAGCTGCTCCGTAAAACCAACACAAAGCCCGAAGAGGTTGATATGTTGATTTGCGGTGTTGTAACACCCGACATGCAGTTTCCTGCTACAGCGAATATCATTAGCGATAAGTGTGGAATTAAGAATGCCTTTGGGTTTGATATGAATGCAGGTTGCTCCAGTTTCCTTTATGCTTTAGTAACTGCATCGAAATTTGTTGAGTCAGGCACTCACAAAAAGGTAATTGTGGTTGGCGCCGATAAAATGTCTTCGATAACTGACTATACCGACCGTGCTACCTGTCCAATCTTTGGCGATGGTGCTGGTGCAGTTCTTCTGGAACCCTGCGAGGATGGTTTTGGTGTTATGGACGCCAAAATGCAGGTTGATGGTTCGGGCCGGAAGCACTTACACCAAGTTGCAGGAGGTTCTTGCTATCCAGCATCAATTGAAACTGTAACTAAGCGTCAGCACTATATTTACCAAGAGGGTCAACCAGTTTTCAAGGCTGCTGTTTCCAACATGGCCGATGTTGCCGTTGAGATGATGAAACGCAATAACATTACCCCCGAGAAACTGGCTTGGCTTGTTCCTCATCAGGCAAATATGCGTATTATTGAAGCAACAGCTAACAGAATGGGAATTGGAAAGGATAAGGTAATGATTAATATCGAAAGATTCGGAAACACCACCAGTGCAACAATTCCACTTTGTCTTTGGGAATGGGAATCCAAACTAAAAAAAGGCGACAATGTTATTATTGCAACCTTTGGGGCAGGTTTTACTTGGGGTGCTTGCTATATTAAGTGGGCGTACGATGGAAGTAAGTTTGCGAAATAATAATCTTATAATTAACAAAAAAGCCACCTTAGGGTGGCTTTCTTGTTAATCGAACTCCTACTAAACAACTCTAATTCAGAGTTATCAAACCGTGTAAAAACAAAACCCTCTCTAAATTTATCATTTAAAGAGGGTCTTACTTTTTGCCTGTTGACCTACCAGGATTCGAACCTAGGCTAACAGAACCAAAATCTGCTGTGCTACCACTACACCATAGGTCAAGCCTTTATGCTTTCGCAAAAGCAGGGCAAAAATAACACTAAATTTTCTATCTCCAAATTTTTTATAAATCTTTTTTAATAAACTCTAACGTTTTTCCCTTAGTCCATTTTTTGTCATTGTCCAAGTCTTACCTAGCATCTCGTCGGGCCAATAATTGCTGAATGGCTGGTTGTAGTCCAGAATATCCATTAACGTTGAGTCCAAGTAAATGCTGTAACCCTCGGGCAAGTTCATAACCAAGGTAATATCTTGGTTTTTCCACTTGGTATTGTCGGGCATAGTAAAAATTGGGTCTAATGTTACTATAGAATCTTTTATAGAATAATTATATATGATTTCCGATGCATTTTGCTTTGCTAAAACTTTACTACCACCACGAGCCTTTTTAATCATTGTAATATTGGCAAACTCCTCGTCGGACTTTTCAATAATTAGTTCAGGCTTACCCGATATGGTTTTTTTGCCATTTAAGGTGGTTAATTTCATGTCGAAGAAGTTGTACTGAACATCACTGGCTTTATTTAAAGAATCGGGGTTTAAATTGTACGATTTAAGCACGATTACCTTCTCCTTAACGGGTGCAACCTCATTTAAACTTATCGTATTAACAACACTCTCCCTAATTGTTAAACTGCGCGCCTGAAAGAACACTGTTAAAGCTAGCGTAACCACCGATGCTATCCAAATTACTGCAGCGATTATGCCAATAAGTCCATCGCGTGCTTTAAAGCGGAATATAATTCTAACACCACCATAAATAAGCGCTACAACAGGAATTGCAATAATTAGGAATATTGGTACAGTAACCCAAATACTACTGCTTATATCGAACATCGATGTTATAAACTCGTTCAATGAGAAACCACCAATTTCTGGAGCAAACCAACTCATCATAAAACTGCCAAAGAAAAAGACTCCGATTAGTACTAGGAATACGAAAAGCATTGTGGCAATTATTATCACGCCAATCATTATCGCAAGCACCTTAAAGAAGATAAGTAGAGCCTTTAGGCAGAACAGTGCAATTTGACCAATAAAACTCATCAGTTTCTCGAAGAAATTCTTAGGCTCGGCATTTTTTAGGTTACTAGAAACCGAATTCATCTCATCCTTCAGCGTTTTCTCAATATTTGAGAAAGTTACTGGCTCCCCCTTCATCTCCAATTTTTGTTTTGGAGTAACTGCTTTAGGTGTGGCAATCCAAAGCACTAGGTATAGTATTAACCCAAAACCTTTAAGGAAGAATAGCAGAACAAAAAGGAGACGGAATACAATAGGGTCAACCCCAAAGTACTCGGACAAACCAGAGCAAACGCCTCCCACAATGGCCCCTTCAGGATTGCGGTAAAGTCGTCGAAGTGTTTTGTTACCACTTGGTTTCTGAGCAAACTCAGCATCTCCTCCAATATCCTCGGGCTTGCCAATCTGGGCAATTATCTCCTCAACCAACGGGAGAGAAACAACACCGTCCTCAGGATTTCTTGTTGAAATAAGCTCCGAGATTCTCTCCTCAATATCCTTTATTGTTTCAGCAGCCTCGTTTCCATTACCCAATCGAACTTTTATATCATCTAAATAAACCCTTAATGCATTGTATGCATCCTCGTCAATATTATATGAGAAACCACCAATATTAACTTTAACAGTTTTTTTCATGGATAGAATTTTTAATATTTCTAAGAATTATTTCGGATAGTATCAACGGTTTTTACGAGGTCGTCCCAGCCGTTGAGCAAGTCGTTAAGATAGGCTCTCCCAACCTCGGTAATTGAGTAGTATTTGCGTGGAGGCCCTTGTGGCGACTCTTCCCAACGGTAACTTAATAGGCCTGCATTTTTTTGACGGGTAAGGAGTGGGTAAAGCGTTCCCTCCACAACAATCATTTTAGCATCCTTAAGTTTGTTGATTAAATCGTTGGCGTACGCATCGCCGCGCGATAGTACTGATAGTATGCACAACTCCAAAACTCCCTTTCGCATTTGTGCTTTTGCATTTTCAATTTCCATTTTATATAGTTTTTAATTTTTTTTATCGAACGATTTTCCAATATTTTCGGCGGTAACAGGCTCTCCCCTCATTTCGAGTTTTTGAGCAGCGGTAAGTGCTGGGGGAACAACAATCCACAGAACAATATAGATTAACAAACCTAGTCCACCCCAAAACAGGGTAAGAACAAATATTATTCTGAATAAAACAGGCTCTACCCTCCAGTAATGCCCCATACCAGAACAAACACCACCAAGGATTTTATCATCCAAATCGCGGTACATTTTTCGGTAACTGCGGTAGTTTGAATTTGAATCACTGGCTGGTTGCTCGTCATCTATATCGCCTGGTTTTCCCATAATTTCGATAACACGGTTCACCTCGTCGATACTGATAACCTGATTCTCAACCTTAATGTTAGTTTTTAGGTGTTCTGCTATTCTGGCCTCAATATCAGCAATAATCTCCTGCTTGCCTTCTTCGTTTGCAAAATGGCGATTAAGCTGTTTAAGGTAGTTGTCCAGAACTTGGTAAGCATCTTCGTCCAAAACAAACATGTTACCACTTAAATTTACTGAGATTGTCTTTTTCATCTTTAATCTATTTTATACTATGCTTAAATAGGTAATATTGTTTTACAAATATAATTCACATTTCACTACCATGCAATACATATTACTAATTTTTTCACAGTATTTTATTAAAAAGTGTTAAGTTGAAGTTTTTTAAAGACTAAGTATTAGATTTTTAAAACAATAGGTGGCGTGATGAAAAATGATAAATATAAAAACGCTATATTTAAAATTTAAAACAAACCACTATGGCAAAGGGAGTTCTGGAAAAAATGGAGACGTTAAACATTGGTACTGAGTTAAACGTAATTCCGCAGTATACATTACGATTAGGCGATGAAGCTGTTGTAATAAATTCTCTTATAGGTCAGAAAATAAGGATTGAATTCCAAAACGAGATATACTGTATTAAATGCGGACGAAAAACAAAAAAATCGTTTGGTCAGGGTTTTTGCTACCCTTGTTTAATTAGTGCTCCCGAAGCGGAAGATTGTGTTCTGCGCCCAGAACTATGTCGTGCGCACGAAGGAATAGCTCGAGATATGGAGTTTGCCAAGGAGCACTGCCTTATTGAACATTTTGTGTACTTAGCCTGGTCGGGTGGACTAAAAGTAGGCATAACTCGCCACCACCAAATCCCAACACGCTGGATTGACCAAGGTGCAACCCGTGCAATAAAGGTTTGTCATACCCATAATAGATACGAAGCAGGAATGGTAGAAGTTGAACTAAAAAAGATTTTAGGTGATAAAACCCCCTGGCAAGCAATGCTAAAAGGGTTGGAAGATGAAAGTATTAATTTAGTCAACGAGAAGGTAAAAGCACTTGAGTTTATTAATGGTAAAGACCTAAACTATATTCCTGAACCCGATAATCTATACAATATTCTTTACCCAGTAAAGCAATATCCACAGAAGGTTACATCGACTAATTTTGATAAGGAGCCTGTTTTTGTAGGAGTTTTGAAAGGTATAAAAGGACAGTATCTTATTCTTGATAGTAATAAGGTACTAAATATCCGAAATCACTCCGGATATTTAGTAACATTAGGTTAAATCTATTATGGTCTACTGAATAAGCAATACAATATTGATTACTAATGACTATACAGGAGTTTTCAATTTAGTGGCTGTAAAGTTTTTCTTATAAACTTGTTTTTCCCTTTGTATCTCTTACTTTTTCCATGATGAAAAAGTAAGCAAAAAATCTAGGCAAAACTATGCTTCCTACCGCCCTGCTGCAAGCTTGAATTTCTGCAAAAGTAGGCAAGCCCCTTTTGCGAAATTCTAAAACTTCCAGCATTCACGCTCACTCCCGCTCGCAGTTTTGCCTGTCCACCCACTTGCCTTTAACATTCCGCATTACAATAGCCATACCGTTTACATTTTTCAGCAAAACGATTGACTTTAACAACAAGACCCTATTTAAACCCTTTGGCAGATTGCTTGCGCAGTTCGTACATCTGCTCAGGGGATAAACCGCGTGTTTTGTAAATATTCTTCTCCCACTCTCCGTACATTGGGTTTGGAAGAATTATGAATCGGTTTCCGAACTCATTCTTGTACTCCTCAACAATTGACTTTCCCCAATCATCGCCGCGCGATTCAAACACCTCGGAAAAATCGTTTAGGTTATCGCCAACAAGCATTACAATATCGAATTTTTCAGAAACTTTCTCCCGGCGAGCCTTCTTGCTACTTTCGTTCTCCTTTAGAAGAAAATACTCAGGTTTTGCAAAAGCAAATCCAAGTGAATCCAGATTCTTCAGTGTAGCACCTAATTCATTGGTTTTGCGGTTCGATATGTAGAATAATGTTACACCCAACGAATCGCAATACTTACTAAATTCCTTTGCTCCGGGTAAAGCTTTAGCCTTGCCCAATTGCGACCATTCGTTCCAAAACTCAGAGGAGAATTCCTTGTTATCGATAATTTCCTGAGCCTGAAATGGGCTATTATCGAGCATTGTTTCGTCAATATCCACAACAACGGCCTTGGGTTTTTCGGATTTTACCTTGGCAAATTGCTCCAAACGCATTTTAGCAACGTTGAACCCTTGATAGTAAAGAGCCTGATTCTCTGGAGAATTCTGGTACCAAGTGGTTGCGTATATTAAATGGTCCTGATTAACTTTATTATTGGTAAAACTAAAGCAAACAAACAGTAATACAACAGCAATAATCGACGTTATAACTAGTAATCTTTTCATATCTCTTTGCATTAAAATTATTCGGCAAAGTTAACTTTTTACTTCAAATTTTATAATTCATAGAAAAATGATTAATAGTTCTGGCCAATTGTTAAATGGATTTTTTGTATTCACGCAATACTCTAGGAATTGTTAATATTGGACTGCTGGTTGTCGTAATAAGACAAATCGTTATAACTTTACCTAATGATTTTATTACGATGCAAACGGGGTAATATAATGCTACGCAAATACCTTTCGGCGTTGCTTTTAGTCTGTTTATATAGTTTATCAATAGCTCAAGTAGACTCAACTAAAAAGGAGATGACGTTTGACTTGGGGATTACCCGCGACCAAAATATCAACCTTTGGCCAATATTTAAAAGAACCTTTTCGCAGTACGAAACCAACAAACAAATTCTATTCCCGATATACCGAAGCTATAAAAACACCTTACGAGTTGAAAAGCGAAGCCATTTACTCCCATTTTACTGGAGTGATAGTAGCAAAAAGGAAAAGAACCTTCGGGTAATTTCGACATTTTATCCATCGTTATTTCGTATATCAAACGATTTTAAGGACAACACCAAAACCTTCACTCTGCTTGAATTTGCTCCAAAAGTTAATATACTTGAGTTCAAAAAATCGCCCGACGGATTGGTGCTTGAGAATAATCTGCTATTTTTCCTGTGGTATAAGGACAATAAGATTACCAAAAAATCACACCTAGTTGTATTCCCTGCATACTGGCAATTTAAATCGCCAACACGAAACACACAAACTCTTTTCCCCCTATACTCATATGGCAAATACTCAAACTACACAAAAAACTATTTTGCCATAACTCCCCTACTCTGGCATTTTAAATCGCAGAATCAAAGTAAGAATATTCTTTTCCCTATTTGGTGGAACAAAACATTCAAAACCAGCAACGATACAATAAAAAGAAACTTGCTTTTACCTTTGTACTACTCACTAAGAAGCAATAATCTGAAAAACACTGTGCTATTTCCAATAGTTTGGAGTAATCAAGGAAAGAACTCCAGTTCATTAACAATAGCACCGCTGTTTTCTGCCGGTCATTCTTTGAACTCTAACAGAAGCCATTTAATGCTTACACCGCTTTTTTGGAATTTTAAAAGAGATGAAAGCCAAAGAACAATTCTTTTCCCTATTCTTTGGAAATACAACTGGCATACACAGTTTGAGAAGTACGGCACTTTGGTTATTTTCCCGATATACTGGAACAAACAAAGTAACGACGACAAAAGCACTGTAATTCCTCCCTTTATCTGGAGTAAAACTACGCCTTACTACAATTCATTTTCTTTTATCCCTTTATTCTCCGCAGGGAGTTCGCCCAACAAATCAACAAAACATTTAGCAATTACTCCTATTTTCTGGCACTTTAAAACTCCTTACGGACATAGCAACACATTGATACCTCTATGGTGGTACCGAAAAAGAGTAAGCGAAAACTCCATCAAGTCAGATAATATTATACTTCCAGTGTATTGGGGTTGGAAACGACCGTCTAGTCAAGGGAACATTTTATTTCCAGTTTTATGGCGATTCAAAAAAAATAACTATAGCTCCACAAGTATATTTCCCTTGTTATCTATTGGCAAATCGAGCGATAATACAAGAGGTTATAGCGCTATAACCCCTCTTTACTGGCGCTTTAAAACATCGTCGGGCAAAGGGCAACTGCTTTTCCCCCTTTGGTTTGAGAAACACAGAACCATCGACGGCGACATAAAAAGCACATCCCAAGTTTTGTTTCTATACTGGAAGTACAAGGATACAGCCCTAAAGCATCAGGGAGTTTTCCCTGTGGTTTGGCGCTTTAAGGGTAAGAACAGGCAATCTTTTACCCTATTTCCTTTCGTCTCAACAGGCTTTAAAAAAGATACACAAAGGCGATATCTAGCTATTTCGCCAATATTTTGGCATTTCAAGAAGCCAAACAAAAACTTTAGCACACTATTTCCTTTATGGTGGAGCAGAAATAATAACACTGAAGGAAATCAATCCCGATTCAAACTTTTAATACCCATTTTCTACTCTCAATCGGACTCATTACATAAACACAATGTTTTGTTCCCAATAGTGTGGCGTTTAAAAAATCCTAATTACAACTCTTTTACTTTGGTTCCATTGTTTTCGTATGGGATATCGCCCAAGAAAGAAACTACTCACCTTACCTTAACTCCCCTATTTTGGCACATTAAAAACCCAAGTGGTTCAATCAACGCCCTATTGCCAATATTCTGGCAATCAAAGTATGGCTCTGGCGATAACTCGTCAAAAAAAACTATCCTTTTCCCAATTTACTATCAAATTAAGAACCCCGATGTCTCCAACAGAATTATTTTCCCAATAGCTTGGAGTTTGGATAATAGGAACTATCGCTCATTTACTTTTGCTCCGCTTTTCTCGTTTGGAAGAAACGACGATAAATCCAAAAGTCACTATGCAATTACACCGCTTTACTACAATATTAAAAACAACAATAATAGCAAACGGGCACTTTTCCCATTATGGTGGAATAGCCAAAACGGTAACTCAAAAAGCAATATACTGTTCCCGGTATACTGGTCGTTCACAGGACAATCGAGGAATGCGAAGGTGGTATTCCCAATTGTATGGAACTTCAGCCGTGCAAAATCCAAATCGTTAACCATTGTACCGCTATACTCGAAAGGAGTATCTAGAAATGGACTGAAACACCTAATGGTAACGCCAATATTTTGGAATTTCTCAAATAACTCAATGAATAGGAATATTCTATTCCCAATTTTTAACACCTACTCCGATATAAACAATAATAAAAAGTTCGACATTCTATTTTTTCTATTAAGGAGGAGTAAGATTAGCGATAATAGAAGTTTGAGTATAGTTTGGCCTATTATTAAAAGCGAAAAAGGTAATGATTATAAGTATTTCCGATTTGCACCACTTGTTTGGAGCAAAAGAAGCCCCGAATTCAGCTATTTTACAATTCAGCCATTCTATTACTGGAGTAAAAGCGAACAGCAAATTACAAATCGATTTTTATGGGAGCTCTACGTAAATAGAAATGTTCAAGGGGAAAGAAAATCGAGCAGCATTCTCTGGAAGGTTGTGACCTGGGATAGGTATAGCAATGGCGATAACTCGTTCAGAGTGCTACATCTACTTTATGCAAACTCCAATGTGGATGGAAAAGTCGAGAAGAGCCTATTCCCGTTGTACTACCTCACAAAGGATAATAACGGAAACAAATCGTTATCGGTAATGCTATACTTCTACAACTCGCTCCGAAGGAAAATCCCCAATACAACAGAATTTTACCAAGAGGAAAGAATTTTTTGGCTAATAAGAATTCGGTCGAATTACAGAATACTCAAGGAAAAGGGAATATCTGTTGATTAAAGCAGTAGGTAGATTTGCCCCCTCAAAAACGATTGCTAACTTTGCACGTAAAGAATTTCAGCTATGACCAAAGTAAATGTTCTTCTTATAGGCTCAGGCGGACGTGAGCACGCCATTGCATGGAAATTGAGCAAAAGCGATAGTCTTAATAAACTCTACATTGCACCAGGAAACCCTGGTACTGCTCAAGTAGGTGAAAATATAGCTCTAAATCCGCTAGACTTTGAACAGGTAAAGCAAACGGTAATCGCTAAAAACATCGATTTGGTTATAGTTGGACCCGAAGAGCCTTTGGTTAAGGGTTTACACGACTCCTTTTTGTCCGATACTAGAGTTAAACACATTCCAGTTATTGGGCCACAGGCAAAGGGTGCGATGCTTGAAGGCAGTAAAGATTTTGCTAAAGCATTTATGATACGCCATTCAATTCCTACAGCACGATACCAAACATTCGGCACATCGGAAGTAAAGGCATCCAAGGATTTCCTTAAAACAATGACTCCTCCTTACGTACTCAAGGCCGATGGCCTTGCCGCTGGGAAAGGAGTGGTTATATCCATTTCCTACGATGAAGCCTGCCAAACGCTCGATGAATTTTTTGCAGGCAAGTTTGGCGATGCTAGCCGTAAAGTGGTTATTGAGGAGTTCCTTAGCGGAATTGAACTTTCCGTTTTTGTTCTTACCGACGGGAATTCCTACGTAGTGTTGCCCGAAGCCAAGGACTATAAGCGTATTGGCGTTGGCGATACAGGACTAAATACTGGCGGAATGGGCGCCGTTTCGCCAGTCCCTTTTGCAGGTAAAGATTTTATACAGAAGGTAGAAGAACGCATTATTAAACCAACCGTTGAGGGACTTAAAAAGGATAACATCCCATACAAAGGATTTGTATTTATTGGCTTAATGAATGTTAATGGAGAGCCTTACGTAATTGAGTATAACGTAAGAATGGGCGACCCTGAAACTGAAGTTGTGATGCCGCGCATTGAAAGTGATTTGCTTGAACTATTCCTACTATGCGCAAAGGGTGAATTATCCAAGGCCAACATCAAAATATCTGAAAAAACTGCAACAACCGTAATTTTAGTATCGGGTGGTTATCCTGAGAGTTATGAAAAAGGAAAGGCTGTTGAAGGAATTCCTTCGAAGGAAAACTCAATGGTTTTCCATGCTGGAACTGCATTGCAAAATGGAAAACTTGTAACATCAGGTGGACGGGTTTTTGCTTGCACTGCATTGGGAAATACTATGAAACAAGCATTAGAGTTATCTTTTTTCGCAGCAAACTCAATAAGTTTCGATGGGAAATACTTTAGAACAGATATTGGTAAAGATTTAGAAAAATACAGCTAATCCAACAAGATATGCTTCTATCCTTTTTTAAAAAATCGCAACTGTCGGTAGTTATTTTAGTAGTAATTATTTCCGTTGCAATATGGCTTAAAACGTTTCTGAATGGGTTATCATACCCATTTATCTTCGATACTATAAATATGCCATTATACGCCATTCTGGTAAAGCATATCAATCAGAGTATTATTCTCTCCAACATCATTACATTTTCGCTTGTAATGGCCATTGCGTTTTACCTATTACATCTTAACAGCAAATTCATTATAGTAAAACAGCGCACTTATCTGCCTGCGCTATTCTACCTATTAATTTCAACTGCGTTTATCCCAATACAGCGGATTAACCCTGCAATTTTTGCGACCTTTTTTATTCTCTTAGCACTCGACCATATTTTTGCCATTTACCAAAAAGGGAATCCGCTCGACAACCTATTCCGTGCAGGGATTTCGCTTGGTATAGCTTCGCTTTTTTATGCTCCTGCAATACCATTTTACCTAATCATTTTCATGGGACTTCTGTTGCTTCGGTCGTTTTCGCTCCGCGAGTGGTTTGTTGCTGTGCTTGGAATTGCACTTCCGTGGGGTTTCTTAATGCTAACATACTACTTGCTAAATATTGATATTTCGAAAACATTCGAACTAGTTAAAAGCAACCTGATAACCGATACTGAATCGTCTATAGATGAGTTAATACCAATTATTTTTACGTCGGTGATTGGACTTCCAACGCTTGTTGCATTATTTTACTTAATTCCAAGTATGGCCAATCAGAAGATAAGTGTTCGGAAATATCACACTCTATTCTTTTGGATACTTTTTATTGGAGCAGCAAGCTTTGCACTAATCCCCACGACTTCTTACGAAATGGCCTATATCCTTGCAATACCATTAAGCTTTCAGTTAACAAACTACTTTGCTAATGCCCGAAAAGGTTTTTGGGCAGAACTGCTCTTCACGCTAATTATCATGGCAGCCTTAGCAATACAGTTATATTTTACGTTTGCTTAAATAGAAGAAAATGTACGCGGTTGTTGATATTGAGACATCGGGAGGCAGGGCTCAGGTTGATAAAATTACCGAAATTGCCATTTACATTCATGATGGTGAAAAAATTGTTGACGAATTCTCGACCCTTATAAACCCTGAAGTTTATATCCCTTCGTTTATTACCCGACTAACAGGTATTAATAACGATATGGTGGCTACCGCACCTAAGTTTTACGAGGTTGCAAAGAAAATTGTATTAATGACCGAAGGGTGTCTGTTTGTTGCCCATAACGCCCCCTTCGACTACAGGTTTATTCAGGAGGAATTTAAACGCTTAGGCTACAACTATCAACGCCAAACAATGTGTACAGTTCGGATGAGTCGAAAAATTATTCCTGGAATGGGCTCGTACAGTTTAGGGAATCTTTGCCAAAACCTTGGAATAACAATTAACAACCGTCACCGCGCTGCTGGCGATGCTTTAGCAACAACAAAACTTCTTGAACTTCTATTAGTTAAGACTGAAAATAAACTAATATAAAATTTACACCTAATCGTCCTTTTAAAACTTGCTTTAATCAAAAAAACACATTGAAAATAAGCATTTTGAAAATAAATTTCGATATATTTGTTTATTAGTCTATGTTGTATGTAATCCTCTAAAGATATTTATTGGAAAAATTAAGGCATTATACAAGTTCCACCAGCGCTTTTTTTGCAGCCTTACTGGCTGCCATGGTATTCTTATTCCTATTCTTTTATCTTGGAATAAATCAACGTAAATTCTCATACGCTGATTCAAAGCAAATTGCGAAAGAAATATCAAGAAAAGTAGCAGGAGAAACCGAGGCATATTTTACTTCGAGTTTAATGATTGCTCGTTCAATGACCCAACGAGCATTGATTTATCAGAAATTAGGCGCAGACCGACAGGAAATCGTAAATATGCTTAAAGTTGCGGTGATGCGTAACCCTAACTTTTTGGGCGTATGGACGATGTGGGAGCACAACGCATTCGACGGGAAAGATAATTATTACACCGACAATGAATTATACGACACTCTTGGAAATTTATCGGTAACTTTTTTTAGGTATAAGGATACCATTCTTTTAGAAGAAACCCATCCTGCCGATTATCTTGAGGACTATTACGTTACGCCTAAAACAACTAAGTCAGAACTTATTATTGAACCCTATTTTTATCATTATCAAGGATTTCCCTATGTTTACTATGAATCATCTGTGGTGATTCCAATTTTTAAAGACTCCGTTTTCCAAGGAGTATTTGCAGTTGATATTAATTTAGATTCACTACAACGCAACCTAAATAAAGAACGGCTGTATGAGACAGGCTATCTTACTTTAATTTCAAACCAAGGAATAATAGTTTCTCATATCGATTCTAATTATATATCTAAAAATTTCTTTGAATTAATTAATAAGAAAGATAGCGCTGTTGTTAATGCAATAAAAGGCGGACAAGAATACAGTATTGAAACTATTTCGGAATTTACCGGGCAAAAAGTTTTTAGGTTTTTCTATCCAATTAAGATAGGCAACAGTTCACACTTTTGGACAATGATGATAGAAATTCCTATTTGGGATGCTACTTATCGTTCCAGACAACTTATTTATGTTGCTATTGGTATTTTGGTTTTGGGATTAGCCATAATTCTTTTTTTAGCCTTAAATATTCTTGATAGAAAAAGGTATGAACAAGCCATATCAATTGCATTTTTTGAAATAGAGGAGAGAAATAAAATTGCATTGGAAAATGCTCAAAATTATCAGGAGATTTTCAACTCTACAAGTGAGGCAATTTTTATTCACGATGCAAAAGATTTCAAAATAGTCGATGTAAATTCAGTAATGCTCCAAATGTATGGCTATAGTTCCAAGGAGGAGGTTTTAAAATTATCTATATCATCTTTCTCATCAAATCTAAATGCATTCGCAGAGGCTAAAGCTTTACAGTACATTAACAAAGCACTTAAGGAAGGGCCTCAAGTTTTTGAGTGGCAGGCAAAAAGAAAAAATGGAGAACTATTTTGGGTTGAAGTATCTCTTAGGAATTCTCAACTAGGCGGAACCAGCAGAATTCTAGCAGTAGTTAGAGATATCAGTGAGCGCAAAAATGCGCTATTAGCTGTAGAACAAAGCGAGAAAAAATTCAGAGAACTATCCGAACTGTTACCACAAATTGTATGGGAGGCAAGCCTTGATGGTACATTTACCTACACCAACAAAAAAGGGTACGACCTTTTCGGTTTTGAGCCAGAAGATTTAAAAAAGGGAATTAAAATTCAGGATATTTTGGTGCCAGAAGATAGAGAGCGTGCTTCAGGAAAAATTAAAGAATTGTTCCTAAATAGCCACACTAACACTGGGACAGTCTATACCGCTCTTAAAAAGGACGGTAGCACATTCCCAATAGAGATATATTCAAGCTTAATATATTCTGGGAATACTCCAATTGGACTAAGAGGTGTAACTCTTGACATTTCTGAAAGAGAGAATGCGGCAAAAGCCCTTAAGGATAGTGAAGAGAAGTACCGTACATTAATGGAGAGCATGAACGAGGTTGTAATAATGGCCGATAACAACCATGTAGTTCATTATGTGAACAAGAAGTTCACAGAAGTGCTAGGTTATACACCTGATGAAATTGTTGGTAAAATTGGCTATAAGATATTGCAAGACCCCGAAGATTATAATGTCCTTGAGCGTGCAAACAAGGAAAGAATAAGCAATTTGGGTGGTAGTTACGAATTAACTTTTAAGTCGAAAGACGGACGTAAACTTATTTTTTTGGTCAGCGGGGCTCCTGTTTTTGACTCGAACGGACAAGCTTGGGCCTCAATAGCCTCTATGATGGATATCACAGAGAGAAAGCAAATTGAAAAAGACCTACGAGAGAGTGAAAAAAAATACAGAACCCTCATCGAAAACATTAACGAGGTGTTTATGATGGTGGATAATGATGATAGAATTCTTTTTGTAAATCATAAATTCACTGAAATATTAGGCTATGATCCCGATGAAGTAATTGGGAAAGTTGGCTACGAACTACTACTATCTGAAAACGATAAAATCAAAATAATAAACGCCAACAAAGATAGACTATCCAATATTGTTAGCCAGTATGAGGCAACCTTCATATCCAAAACCGGACAAAAGGTTGAGTTTCTTGTTAGCGGAGCGCCTATTCTGAATAATGAAGGGAAAACCATAGGTTCTATTGGTGCTATGATGGATATTACCGACAGAAAAAAGGCTGAAAGAAAATTACGCGAGAGCCAACAACTTTTTGAAACCCTTGCACTGATGTCGCCTGTTGGAATTTTTAGAACCAGAGCCGATGGTTACACCAACTACGTAAACCCAAAATGGTGCGAACTATCTGGCTTAAACTACTCTGAGGCGCTTGGCGATGGCTGGCTAAAAGTAGTACATCCTGATGATAGAGGAAAGATACTAAATGGTTGGAGGGAAAAAACTCAACAATCAGAAAAATCCGTTGCTGAATACCGGTTTGTAAGAGACGATGGCAGTGTTGTATGGGTTTTAGGCAATGCCCTCCCCGAAATTGTTGATGGGGAACTTAAAGGATACATAGGGACTATAACAAACATCACCGAAATTAAAAAGGCCCAAGGAGAAATTGAAAAAAGCGAAAAGAAATTCCGCGAAATGGCGAACCTTTTACCTCAAACTATTTGGGAAGCTGACATAAATGGAAAAATAACCTTCACCAACAACAATGGATTTAAATACTTAGGTTATTCTCAGGAAGATTTTGAGAAAGGAATATACCTTCTAAATCTAATTGTTCCAGAGGATCGGGCACGTGCAATTAAGAATATAACCCAACGATATAATAACGAAAGAAGTGAAGGGGAAGAGTATACAGCCCTCCGCAAGAATGGAACAACATACCCTGTTCAAATTTTTACGAGTCCTATATTTGAGGGTGACAAACCAGTTGGAATCCGTGGAATATCAATTGATATTACCGAGTCAAAAAAAGCCCAAAAGGAACTAAAAGAGAGTGAAGAGCGATACAGAACAATTATTGAGGCTTTCCCTGATATAATAATGATTTCTGATATAAACGGTAATATAATTTTTGCCAACGAAACCTTCGAAAAAATTACAGGAGTAAGACCTGAGGATTATAAGAATCTGAGCAGAAAAGCACATATCCACCCTGATGATATAAGCCTTGTGCGATATGAAATACAGCAACTTATAAATAGCAATAAAACAAGAACAGGTATTATTGAAAACAGGTTTATTGATACAAATGGCAAATTGCATTGGTTTAGCGGAATAATATCAAAATTAACTCTAAACAATGAGATTTCACTGCAGACCATCACACGCGATATTACCGAAAAGAAACTGATTGAAGAGGAACTAGAGCAATATCGGACTAACTTAGAAACTATCGTCAAGAAAAGAACCAAGGAACTCGAAATAGCTATGCAAGAACTCCGTGAGGCACAAAACAAATTAATCCATTCTGAAAAAATGGCTTCGTTGGGTGTGCTTGCAGCAGGGATTGCACATGAAATAAACAATCCACTTAATTTTATCCAAGGAGGAATAAGTGGATTGGAGGCTTATATTAAGGAAACGTTACCTGAGCACATTGATGAAACCGAACCTTTAATTAAGGCTATCCAAGAAGGAATTCATCGCTCCGCGGAAATCGTTCAAAGCCTAAACCGATATAGCAGAAAAGAGGAATTCCCAAGAACCACTTGCAATATTCACACAATTATTGACAGTTGTTTGGTTATGGTTAACAACCAAACAAAGAATAGGATTACCATTGAAAAAGACTACTATGTCAACGATTTAAACATTCTTTGCAACGAAGGTCAAATACACCAGGCATTCCTAAATATTATTGTAAATGCAATACACTCTATTGAAAATAAGGGTTCCATAAAAATTTCTACACAAGAATTGAACAATCAGGCTTGTGTAATAATTTCCGACACTGGTACTGGCATTAGCAAGGAAAATATACTCCGCATTACCGACCCATTTTTCACCACCAAACCTGCGGGCAAGGGAACTGGACTCGGATTGTCAATTACATATAATATCATATCTGAGCATAATGGTAGCATTCAGTTTGAATCGGAACTTAATTTGGGAACAACCGTAAAAGTTATTTTACCGTTTAATCGATAGAACTATGGAAGAACTAACCTCTGTACTATACGTTGACGACGAGCCAACTAACCTACTTCTCTTCAAAATTAACTTTAAAAAGAAGTACGATGTAATGACCGCACTTTCCGGAGAAGAGGGCATGACAGTATTAGCGCAAAATCCACAAATAAAAGTTGTTATAAGTGACATGAAAATGCCCGGAATGAATGGCATCGAATTTATTACTCAGGCAAAAAAAGATTATCCAAATATCATTTTTTACATTCTTACAGGGTATGATATAACCCCGGAGATTGCTCAAGCTATTAAGGATAAACTCATAAACCAATATTTCAGTAAGCCTTTCAACCTTCCTGAGATTGAGAAATCAATTAACAACGCTCTTAGAGTATAGATAAACTTAATTGCTGAGATATTTATCCAACTCCATAAGCATTCTATTAACCTTTATTGGTTTTTCGAGCATTGAATCGAACCCAATCTCTTTTGCAAAGGAGTAGTTTTTTTGGCTAGGATACGCTGTTTGTCCAATAATTGGAATTTGATTATTGATATCTTTAATCAGTCTTGTAGCCTCAAAACCATCGAGCTCGGGCATAACTAAATCCATTAAAATAAGATTTATATCGGAGCCTTGCTTAACAAAATCAACTGCCTCAACGCCATTTTTAGCCCAAATAACATTGGCATTAGTGTTTTTGAGGGCTGCTTTTAGGTAAACAAAATTGGCATCAATATCATCGGCAACAAGAATAGTCTTATTATTCCACTCGTAATGCTTCTTGATAATGGTGTGGTTATCGAATTCAAACTTAGAGTTAACGGGTATAAATGGTATGGTAAAATAAACACTTGTTCCTGATTTTGGTGTACTATTTATCCAAATTTTCCCGCCAAGTTTTTCAACAATATGTTTTGATATGGCTAAGCCAAGACCCATTCCGCCATACCTTCGGGTATTTGAATCGTCAACCTGACGGAAAGGGTTAAAAACCAATGCTTGTTTCTCAGGCTCTATACCAATACCGCTATCTACAACGTAAAACATTAGTGTGGCTTCATCCTTCAAACTATATCCAAATTCAATAAAACCATTCTCAGTAAACTTACAGGAGTTGGTTAGTAACTGAAATAGAACTTGCTGAACCCGAGTTTGGTCACTAAATATCACCAAATCGTCGCCATAAATTTCTTTCCTTAAGCTGAGCTTTACGTTGGTGGCTTTTTTGTCTTCCTCAATAAGTTGACGGTACAAATCGGACATCATGGCGTTAACCGAGAACTCCTTCTTTTTAATCATCAACTGACCCGTTTCAATCTCCGATATCTCAATTAGGTTCTCAATTAACCGGAGTAAATCGTTGGAGTTTCGGTAAATAATTTCGGAGATATTACGTCGCTCCCCGAAACTTAAATCATTATCGGTTAATAACGATGAAAAGCCAATAATGGCATTTAAAGGAGTTCGAATTTCATGTGAAAGATTTGAAAGAAATGCAGATTTTAACTTATCGGATTCCTCCGCCTTAGATTTTGCAAATAGTATTTCCTTCTCAAACTCTTTTCGCTTAGTAATATTCTCCATAATGGCCACTGAGTGCTGAACTTTACCATCTTCATTAATAATTGGGGTAAAAGAAGCGCTTACCCAAAAATGGTCGCCATTCCTGTTTTTCAAATGGATTTCGCCTTGCCAAATCTGTCCATTTTTGATACTTTCTACTGCTTTTGCAAGGTTACTACCGGAATTGTACTCAATATTTAAATTTAGAATTTCTCTACTGTATATTTCATCAATAGTATATCCGGTGAGGGTAGAGAATGTAGGGTTAATAAATTCAACCTCCGTATCGGGCGATAGAATTGCCACACTAACAGGCGAGTTCTCAATTGCTTTTGAAAGAACATCGCGGTACTGCTCAACCTCCTTCTTCTTGGTAATATCAATCATGATACCGCCAATCTTCAGTTGGTTATTTACTCCCAAAAATTTAAACTTATGAGTAAGAAAATACCTCCAGTTTCCAGCCACATCAAGAATTTGGTTTTCCTCCTCGCTTTCGAGGTACGATTTTGATAACTTTTCGCTACTTTCCTCAGGCAAAAACGATTTTACGCTTCCTCCCCCAGTAATTGTTTTGAGGTATGTGTTTTGGTAAAGAATCTCGTGAGTTATTCCATCCTCAATAAAAACCCCAACGGGAAGGCTATCCATAAAAACCTCAAATTGTTTTTCGGTTTGCTTTAAGGTTTCTTCTACAGCAAATTTTTCCGATACATCCTTAAAGTCCTCAACTATCCCCAACAAATTATTATCGGAGTCGAATAGTGGTGTTGCGCTGTAAATACAACGAACTTTTTTCCCATCGCGCTTAAACCTAAACTCGTTAGACTCAACATTTACATCACCATTTTTTAGCCTCTCAAGCGGACAATTTGCAGTATGGCAATAAATTCCATGAAATACGGTGTAGCACTTCTCTCCCTCCAACTTTTCATTCTCCAAACCAGATATTTTACAGAATGCATTGTTAACCGCAAGTATGTCAAAATTTGTATTTATAATACGAACGCCATTCTTCGTTGCGTTGAAAATTTGTTTTATTTGATAATTTCCTAGTGAGTTTATTATATCGTTACTCCTGAATTTCTCTATGGTAATTTGGGCTTTGAGCCTTTCGTTAAAACTTTTTGTTAAGAATTTATAGAGAAACAAAAGAGAAACGAAAGCAAAAATACCAACCAATATTGTTAAGACAAAAATTGATTTGTAGGCATTATGGAGTAAAGTTATGTCGTTTAAAGCATAGTAATGACCAACAATTTTATTGGATGATGAAAGAATGTCGGCAATCATATGAACGCAATAATCAGAATTCTTTACCTTAATTGTGGTTTTAGAACTTAACTGTTTCGGTAATGCCTTCTGAATAGTTTCATCGTTTAGCCCAATAGTTATTGTTTCATTGCCATTACTATTCAGAAGAATAAATGACGATGTAACATCTGCATCGTTTAAGTGACTCATGAGTCTATCCTGTAGGTAGGCATAATCAACCATTCCAAATTCGTAGGAAATAGTAGATTTTATCCACAGGTCACCAGATGAGGCTAATACTGTTTTAATGGGAAATAAATCGGAGTTAACAAGGTAGATATTATCAAAATTAACTCTTGAACTATCGGCACTACTTGAGAGCAAATGAATGAAAGGCGGAAGTATTGTTTTTTTGTTATTCGATTCCTTTTCCGATACAGAATTTAAAATAATATCCTCAATTCCTTTCTGATAGCTTGAGATTTTACTATTGATAACCTCTATATTTTTTGCATTGGAAATACTTATCTGTTTCTTATAGGATGAACTGATATAAAAGAGTGTATAGGCAAATGCAGCCAACACAACAATAGCTAGTGCGAGTAATAGAAACCTGATATTCCGTCTGCTTACAATCACAAATGAAAAGAATCTACAAAAAAATTAACGGCTTCAAAAGTAAAAATATTTCTTACATAGAAAAAAGATTGGATACTTTTTGTAATCCAATCTTCATCCTTAAATCAAACTAACATTGAAAACCTTTATATCTTGATAAGTTTTGTATGTAGCACTTTACCATTATTCAACTTTACCACAACTATATAAGTCCCCCTTGTTAAATCACTAATTGGAATCTCAGAAACAGCATTGCTTTCTGGCCTAATTTGCTTAGTTAATATTCCGGTGATACTAAAAATTTGGATTAAACTAACAGGGCTATTTAACTTGACAGACACTAACTCGTTTGCTGGATTAGGATACATTACAAGGTTATCCTCATCCAAATCCTCAATGCCATTTAAAATTAAATTTACGTTTATTGTTTTGTTAGCCGTAACATCAACAGAACCACCATATGTCTGATAACCATCCTTACTTACACTATACGATAATCCCTTGGTATAGCCAACTGCTGCAAATATGGCTATTCCGTTTACATCGGTTACTTGCGTGCCATATCCATTAATGGTAACATTTGCCCCTGACAGCGCATTACCATTCCGCTTAACCGCAAACACAACTTCAAAGGTATCATTAATCAGGGTGTCTTTAATTATAAGCGATTCCGTTCCAATGCTAATCCCAACCTTATCCTTGGATGGGTATCCCTCTTTCTCTATCGAGTAATCGTAATTACCTTCTATCTGTCTAGTTTTTACCCGACCTTCAGATGTTGAGAAAGTGGACAAAATTGGTTCTCCATTCCTGAATAAAGTGAATTTAGCCAAACTAATAGGTACTACCCCCACAGGTGTTTTACCATAAATTTCGAACACCACATCCCTTTGCTCCGATTGAAGGTAATCCATGTAAACATTAATTGTAGAATTACCATCTATGTTTATCCACTGCTTATGAGCTAAAAATTTAGTGTTAGTTATTTCTAACTGGCTAACCCCTCTAGGAACGTCAATTGTTGCAAACCCTTCTGGGTTTGTTAATACAGTGTTGCTATTGACACTAACCAACGCAGAGGAAACAGCAACCCCATAGATATCCTTTACCGACACTGATAATGTGTACTCTTGTGGGGTTATCTTGAATTCAAAATTCTCATCGTTGGTTGCTACTGTAACATTGGATGATAAAATATTATATCCACTCTTTTCAATTGTTAATGAATTTTCACCAAGTTTAGTTGTAACATTGGCAACCCCCATGGGTGTTGTGAAATATTCTCCTCCATTAATGGCAATCTTAGCCCCAAGAATTGGTTGATTGCTCAAGTTATCCAAAACAGTTATAGTTGATTTGTATGCTTTTCCCAAATCCAAATTAATGGTTTGACTTGAAGCTGTTTTTGTTACTGAGCCATCCAAAGGATTAAAACCAGCAGAGTTAACGGAATAGCTGAAAGTACCCTGAGGTAAACTAAACTGAACAACACCATCAGTTCCTGTTATTTTAACTAATCCATCAATAGAAACAGATGCTCCTTTAACGGGCAATCCTCCGTCTCCTACATTTACTGAGAGAGTATAAAGAGTCTGAGTATTTACGCTTGTAATTTTTGCTTTCCAACCCGCATTGTTTATACCTCCATCCGAATAGAATTGGAATGTTAGTTCCCCGTTTGCGCTGGTTGAAGTGAAAGAAGGAGGATTGGTTGTTCCGCAATACTTGTTCAACAGGGTAGCGCTGGTTGTTGAACCATCAAATATTTTTAAATAATCGTAACCACAATTGGTATAGGTTTCAATATCAAAATTTATGAATTCAACCTTTATCTTTGCTCCGCTGCTAAGTGGTTTAAATGTTAGTGTATAATTCTCCCCATTCTGATAGTTTGATGCGCTTCCTCCAGAATCGTAAAACCAAACGGAGTCAACAACGGTAATCTCATTGTTGCTCATCAATACATCTCCAGACAAGTTTGAGGTTTTAAAATACCAGACATCGCAAGACTCGCTGCAGATTCCCAAATAATTACCTGGAGTAACCTTCCAGTAGTAATCCTTATTACGCTCCAGTACAACATTTTTAACGGGCTCAACAACCCTTCCTAAATAGGCTAAATTGTCGGTAGCATTTCCTAGATAAACATCGTAGAACTGTGCATTATCTGATGGTGCCCACGTAAGTTTATTGGGGAACAAGTTTGTGCTATTGTTAGCCGGGTAAGGATTAGTAACGCACACGGGTATTGCACTTGGCTCAACACACTCAATTGCAGCTCTCCAACCTGTACTAGTATTACTTCCATCGGAGGTAAACTTAAAAGTTAGTGAATTACCAGAGGAAGTAATATCGGCAGGTATATTTGTTCCTGAAAAAGGGCTTCCGGCAACTTGCTTTGAACTAGTGCCTGAACCATCATAAACATATAAAAAATCGAATGTGTTTTCGAGCGAGAACTCTTCAAAGGAAACTTTTACTTTCCCGTAATCAATTGAACTGGCAATTGTAGTAACAGAACTTTCGTTATCAGCATAGCCTCCAACTGCACCTCCCGAATCGAAAAACAACGAAGAACAAGTACTAACACTTTGGTTCTTCATCAGTATAACATTCTCTGAAGTGACGTCTAGGAACACTACCTTTTCCTGATTAAGAAGATTGTATGATGCTGAAGATACATTAACCAAGAGAGGGTAAGTGTAACTATATTTGCTATTTGGCTTAACGCTAACTTTTACTTGTAGATTAACGGTTTCTCCTGGATCAACTGAAAAATTGTTCAGTGGCTCTGTAGATAAAATTATCTGATCTGAAACGGAATCAGGAATAGAGAAAACCACAGATAAATCATCTAAAATTGAGTTCCCTGTGTTCTTGATTGCAACAATGCCATAGAATGTTTCGCCAAAATTTGCTGCACTGTTATTGTTGCCAGTTTTTGAGTCGTCAATTTTAAAATCGCCGAATGTTATGGCAGGGGCATTGATTCGGAGGTTTAAGTTAGATGTCCATTGACCCTCATTACTCTTAAAGGTTAGGGTAAACTTCTCAGTGGTCTTGTCTGGAACATTAGATGCTATGTTGAACTTGAAAGCATCGTTTACCACAACAATATTATTATCTTTTTCAAAATTTACATCGCCAATAAAAACGGAGTCTGGACTGGAAAGTGTGGCAAATCCAGTTTTATTTTCAATTAAAACGCGGGTATTGGTCGATTTGGCCACCCCAAGATTTTTCACAGCAAGGTCAACCATTACGGTTTCATCAAAATCAATCTTTCCATTACTATTGCCTTGAGCATCATTAACTGTAATTGAGTTCAAAGTAACATAAGGGCCAGAGGCTACAACGGCATTAATTGTCCCAATGTGAGGAATTGATTGTGCCCGAGTTGCTGTTATTATTAATTCACCAGGAATTTCTAATCCAATAATAGGAACTGACCTCTCCCCTGTTTGATTGAAATACAGAGTGCCTATTATTTCTAAACCTTTAGTAATGGCAACATAAGTTCCTTCCTGTGCACTAACACTAAAAGAACTACTCCCAACAATAATGGTTTGGTCATAGGAAATTTCATTTTGAGCAGCCTCCGTAAAATATGGCATCAACGAAGGGTCCCCTAAAATATTATAGGCCTCCCAGTAGTACTGAGGGTTGATTTGTTGAGGATAATCTTTCAAATCGGCCTCTGTAACAGCTAAGTTACCGGCAAAAACCATTGCACCTGCGGTTTTGTAGTTACTTACAAAAGGTGCATCGTAAGCACCTATTGTGCTCTCTGCAAATGTTGGTACATATCCATTATTATCTCCAACCATTGGAAATGCACCAACCGCCCAGTACATATCCTCTTTCCAGTAACTACTAGGCGATGAGCCAATATAGGTTACTGCGCCCTTATTAGCACCTCTCAGCCAAGTCTCTCCAATGCACTCATTAGTTCCAAAATCTGCTGACAAGCAGCAGTTTGCCACAGTAAAAGGATAATTATCGGTATTGGTAAATGCATTGACAGACGATATGTATAAAGCAGGATCCTGCCAACTTGTTTCGCTACAATGTGCTGTATAATTCATAAAACCAACGGCAATTTTTTCAGGATTATAGCAGTTTTCATAGCTAGGCTGCGCCAAAGGGTTGTTAGGGTCTGACGTAACCCCATACTCATTAACTACGCTAAAGCCTTTACTAGAATTAAAGTAGTTGGCAGTGCCATACTTAATGGTTGGCTGGCCAACACGCGAGTTCCAAGTGCCATCCTCTCCAGCTATAAGGGTAACTTTATTTAGGTACTCAGGGCTTGCAAATTGGTATTTTTCGTAGTAAAGTATTTTGTTAACAATATTATCGAGTTGCTGAGTTGTTGTGGCCGATAACCGTCCAAAGTACATTTCGGGGAACATATCGCCATCAACACTTGCATAATAAAGGTCGGTTTGTTTTTTGGATTGTGATCCTTCGCCCGAAGATGGCACCTGCTCAACATCACCTACAAAAACCAAAAAAGTTGGAGCAGGGTCATCTGCAGTTGCTGAATTGTACTGCTGCTGTATGTAAGATTTTATTTGAGCCGATGATGTGCCAATGATATCAGTATAAGCGGTTATAACCTTAAAGCCCTTCTGCGTTTTCCACTGTACAAATGGAGCCAGCGATGTTTCGAACATCCTATTGCTAATAATTAGCATTTTAACAGGATACTTGGTTTTATCGGGGTTACTATCGTAAATGGTTGATGTTGTATTAAGTACAGATTTACTTAATAATTCGAAGTATGGGCTTGATAAGCCAGGGATTTCATTGGTAGTTTTTGCACCACCAATAACATCAACTTCTATATCAATGTCGTTATAAACCTTTATTTTCCCTTCGACAGGATTATAATCCACAGGGCTAACCACTAACCGAGCAATGGTATAGAAACGCATATTGCCCAAAATCTCAACACTTACCGTAGGGTTTTTAATATAAGTTTGCTTTGCATATATCTCCTTTTTACGCATAAAAGGCACCTGTAAAGAATCCTTATCTTTTCTAACGGATGGTTGAACAGGTATAATTGGTTTTGTAACCCCATAATCTTTGAGTGAAAGTTCGGTTTCGGAAGAGTTAACTATTCGAGCATTAACCGATGCACCCAGAGGCAGTAGTATAAGTTTTTTGTAGGCTGGCAGCTGGGGTGTTCCAACTTCTCCGGATGAATTGCTCTTGTCAAACCAAATTAACGTGTAGTCCTCCCCATCTTTCTGCTTGCTTTGCTTCCAGGTTAATTTTTCGAGATTTACAGTTAAATGAAATTTATCCGATGATATTGTTTTCTCTAATCGGGCAGGCTTTACGTCCTGCTTTGTTTTTAAGCGAATCTCTCCCATCTGAGCATTAAGACTCATCACCGCCAATGAAAACAGAACAATTGTAAAAATTCTTTTTAGCATATTATCGTAAATTTTAATCTCGCAAATTACGAAATCTATCAATAAAAAATTGGTGTAAGCCCAATAAAGCTAAAAACTACAGATAAACAACGCATACCAACCCAAAATCAAAACAATATTTTAATATAAACGCAGCAAAACAAAAAATGATTCGTCTTTTTTAGTTATTCTTTTATGTTTTATATATCAACTTGTTGAATTATAAAACAATTTAGCTTTGTTTAAGTTTTGCGAATTGAAAATAGATTTAACTTCGACACTGTTTAAACCATTAGTTTATCACCAACATCTTATAATGTAAAATTTGATACAATGAAAAAAGCAATTATTGCAGCACTAATAGTTATACCATCGTTTGTTTGGGCACAAGAGCCGTGGTCGCTTGAGCAATGTGTTGAGTATGCCCTGCAAAACAACCTACAAGTGAAGCAGCAGGAACTCAACGTAAGGTCTAGCGAAAGTGAACTTAGACGCTCAAAAGAAAGCCTCTTCCCTACTCTTAATTTATCTGGGAATCACTCTTACAGTAAGTATCTTAATGCTGATACCAGTATGTGGGTTCAAAGTACATCCTTTTCTTTGAGTTCTAGTGTAACTCTTTTTGATGGACTCCAAAATATTAATACTATAAAGCAAAATCAATACGATTTAAAAACATCGTACGCTAATATTGAAAAAATTAAGAATGACATTGCTCTAGCGGTAGCATCATCATACTTACAAATTCTTTATCAACTTGAGCTTGTTGAGGTATCAAAAAAACAGCTTAGTTTGACTCAGATGCAAGTTGACAGAACTAAAAAACTTTACGAAGCAGGTAGTATTCCAGAAGGTACCCTTTTAGAGGTTGAGGCTTTGCAAGCATCGGACGAATTGCAACTGGTAAACTCACTTAACCAACTAGACATTGCATACCTTGGCTTAACCCAACTTTTGGAGATAAAGAATCCTGAGGGTTTTGGCATTCAAAAACCAGTTTTACCAGACGTTGATAGCACTACATTGGTTTTGAATGCAAGAGAAATATTCTCCAACGCTGAAACTAGAATGCCTCAAATTCTTGGTTCTCAACTCGGGGTGAGCAGTGCCGAAATTGGATTAAAAATAGCGAAGGGATTATACTTACCACAACTATCCCTCAAAGCAAGTTTAGGCTCAAATGCCTCAAAAATGTTAACAGATAATCCACTTCTAACAGCCGACCCTTTTGCTACACAAATAAAAAACAATGCAAATGCTTCGGTAGGATTAAGTTTAAGTATTCCGATTTTTAATGGTGGTTTAAATAAAAGCAAGGTAACCTCTGCTAAAATATCATTAGATAGAGCCCGCTTAAACCTCGAAACCGAAAAAAATACACTTTATAAAGATATTCAACAAGCAACAGCGGATGCTGTGGCATCACAAAAACGTCAAAAAGCTGCTTACAAGAATAAAGTTGCCAATGAGGAATCGTTAAGGTACTCAGAGAATAAGTTCAACGTGGGGTTAATTACTGCTTTTGACTATACAACTGCTCGCAATAAGTACTCAAAAGCCGAAACCGATTTGCTACAAGCCAAGTACGAGTTTCTTTTCAAATTAAAAATCCTAGATTTTTACAAGGGAATACCCCTTAAACTTTAATAAACAATCAAAACAATTTCGTAATCAAATTAAATACTATACTGATGAAAAAGGGATTATTAAAATATTTAATTGGCGCTTTAGTGGTGCTAATAATTATAGCTGTAGTAGGAAAAAAGAAAGGTTGGTTTGGCAAACCTCAAACAATATCGGTTTTTGTTGAAAAGCCTGAAAAAAGAACTATTACAGAAGCCATAACTGCCAATGGTAAAATTCAGCCAGAGGTAGAGATTAAACTCAGTTCCGAGGTTTCGGGCGAGATTATTGAACTACCCGTGAAGGAAGGAAACTGGGTTGAAAAAGGACAACTGTTGGTTAGAATTAAGCCCGATACCTATATTTCGTACAAGGAAAGAGCAATTGCTTCTGTTAACTCGGCCAATGCAAGACTCACTCAGGCTCAAGCACAAATGAATCAAAGTGAATTAGCATTCAAGCGTAGCAAACAACTTTATGACCAAAAGGCCATTTCGGAGTCGGATTTTGAAGCCGCTAAAACCAACTTCGAGGTAGCTCAATCAGAACTTAAGGCAGCCAGTTTTAATGTTGAGAGCGCACAAGCTTCGCTTAAAGAAGCAGAGGAGAATTTACGCAAAACATCTATTTTCTCACCAATATCAGGAACCGTATCAAAATTGAACGTAGAGCTTGGCGAAAGGGTACTCGGTACAATTCAATTTGCTGGTACAGAAATTATGCGTATTGCAAACCTCAATAGAATGGAAGCGCGCGTTAGCGTTAACGAAAACGATATTGTAAAGGTTAAAATTGGCGATACGGCTTTGATTGAAATTGATGCATACCTTGATAGAAAGTTCAAGGGTATTGTAACCCAAATTGCAAACTCCGCTAACATTACAGGTGTTACAACAGATCAGGTTACCAGCTTTGAGGTTCGTGCTTTCATCCTCGAAAACTCATACAAAGACTTGATTTCCGATAAACTCCAAAGCCCATTCCGTCCAGGAATGTCAACTACTGTTGATATTTTAACTCAAACCCGGGAGAATGTACTTACCATTCCAATTCAGGCCGTAACAGTTAGGGTTGACTCGTCCATGAATGCCAAAACTGGTTTCCAAAAAGAGGGGGAACAAAAAGTAGAAAATACTGCAACAGTGGCTAAAAACGATAAACCCAAAGAAATAGTGTTTATCACAAAAGGCGATTCAGCAAAAATTGTTGAGGTTAAAACAGGGATTCAGGATAACCAGTTTATTGAAATTACCGAAGGTCTAACTGGCGACGAAGAAGTAGTAACTGCGCCCTATAGTGCAATTTCGCGCAAACTTAAAGATAAAATGCTGATTAAAAAGGCTAAAACAAAAGAAGAGTTATTCAAAGAAGATAGCAAAAAGTAGTATTAAACCATAAATAGAGCAAAACCAGAGCGATTCGTTAATCGTTCTGGTTTTTTGTTTTTAACAATGCTATATTTGCAAGTCATTATTGGAGTTAATGAGAATTAATCAACAATTATCTTTTTTCTAGAATGTAGCGTATGACACATATTCTTTGTATTGAAACAGGAACAACCGTTTGCTCGGTAGCATTGGGTAACGAAAAAGGTGTGTTGGGTTACAAAGAAGTGGCCGATTCAAAATCGCACGCATCGGAGCTCTCGGTGTTCATTCAGGACTTGTTGAAAGAACTCTCATTCAACATAAAGGATATTGATGCAATTGCCGTTAGCAAAGGTCCTGGCTCATACACGGGTTTACGCATAGGGGTTTCGCTAGCCAAAGGAATTTGCTTTGCCCTCAACAAGCCATTAATCGCAATCGGAAGTTTGGAGTCTATGGTTTATGGGGTTAACGATATAGTTACCCAACAAAAACTTGATAGTTCTCAATTTTTTTGCCCAATGATTGACGCTCGCAGAATGGAGGTTTACTCAGCTCTTTTCGACAATGAAAAGAATAGAATGACCGATGTAAGTGCAATTATTGTAGAAGCGGAAACGTTTAATGAACAACTACAATCAAAAAAAATTGTTTTCTTTGGTAATGGTGCATCTAAATGTAAATCTGTTATTTCAAACCAAAATGCTATCTTTATCGATAATTTTGAGCCGTCGGCACGCTTTATGCTACCACTTGCTATAAAAGCCTATAATGATGAGAGATTTGAGGATATTGCATACTTTGAACCGTTCTACCTTAAGGATTTTGTTGCCATTAAGGCCAAGAACAAAGTTCTGCCCGGAAACCAATAACTACAATAGGTTGACACTTGCCTCAACCCTAATTTTTATACTTTTTGTAACAACCAATTCCTTCGCTCAAGTACAAAAAGCGTTTACACCTGGCGAAAAGTTGAAGTATAAGATTTATTATGGTTTTATAAATGCAGGTGAAGCGGTTTTGGAGGTAAGAAAAGGTGATTACGAAGGAAAAGAGGCCAATCATCTTTATTTGAATGGACGAACAACTGGGCTTGCCAATACACTTTACAACGTAAATGATACTTACCAGAGTTTTACTAATCCCGAAACCGACTGGCCATACTACTCCATCAGAGATATCCATGAAGGTAGTTATAAACACTACAGTACTCAGGTTTTCGACCACTGGAGTAGGGAGGATTCATCAATTGTAAACAGTACAATTACTGGTGAGGTTGTTGTTGTCAAGGGCTGTCAGGATATTCTATCGTCGTTCTACTATTTGCGCAATCTAGTTCTAAAGGCACCTCCACAAAAAGACCAACTTTATGTGGTAGATTCATATTTTACCGATGAGAAGTACCCTTTAATGGTTCGATTTAAGGGTTACGAAACGGTTAAAACAAAGGTTGGTGAAATCCATTGTATGAAATTTATGCCTGTTGTACTAACTGGACGCGTTTTCAAGTCAAAGGACGATATGACTATTTGGTTCTCCAACGATGAAAACTTTATACCCATTCGTATCCGCTTTGAGATTTTTGTAGGTTCGGTTTACTGCGACTTAGTTAGTTATTCTGGATTAAACAACCCATTCAAATCTATCAAAAAGAAAAACTAGTTTGAATCGCTATGTTTTTCATGAATCTAAACAATCTATGTGCAAAATAATCTCCTCATTTTTCAACAAAAAAATGTAAAGTGATTATTTGTTTGCTACAAATAAATAATTATCTTTATTTTAATAATCCCATAACTTAATCAAGATTATGAAAAAATTATTTCTGATTTTTTTATCATTAACAACGATTTTCGTTTCGTTTACTGCTTGTGAGAAAGAAGATGGAAAACTGACAGGAGTAAATGTTGTTTCTTTTACTGGAGATCTTGTGATTGGTAATAAAACCTATACAAATCCCACCTTTGATCTTGGGGATCCTAATGAACACATTGCCTATACAAGACCTCAATATAATAAAAATTCAGTGGTTAATATTATCAAAATGGAGCCATGGGATATAATAAATCTTCCCGATGATCTTGTTTTTAATTACAATTTCGATATCGAAACAGATAAAGTTGGAGTAGCTGAATCTGATGGTTATATCGAAATTTCTATAGATGATAGTGAAGAGGGAGTATGGCTAAGTGGTTCTTTTACAACAACTATTACAAAAATTGAAGATATTGGTGGATATATTGAAGGCACCTACACAGGTTCATTCTTCCTCTCCAACAAGAAAGAAAATCCAATCATCGTTGATGGTATTTTTAAAGTTAAACGAATTGCAAATCCTGCACCCTTCTAAACCCTATTCAAGTTTTATTTTATAATCAGGTTTGAAAATCTTATTATACTTATCAATGAAAAAAATTATAGTTCTAATTGCAATGTTTGCCTTGGTAGGTACAACATTTGTTTCCTGCAACAAGGACGACGAAGAGTCGCTTCCTAACTATATTTCTATAAATGGCGATATTTTTGTTAACGAAACCTTAACCTATTTTAGTCCAACGTTCAATCTTGGAGATCCCGACGATCATTTTGGACAATACGAATCTAGTTTATCCTCAGATAACAGTATTCTTATAGGTTTTAAGAACGGTAATTTCAGTATCGGAGATGGTTACCTTTTAGAGTATAATCTGCGACTATTCCCTGATCAGAAATCGGCTTCTCTTGGCCAAATTAGTATAGAAATATACAAAGAAGGTGAGTCTGGGATCGGTCTTGGCTCTCAAGAAATCGAGGTTAAAATAATATCCATCGGAGAGGTTGGGGAATACATTGAAGGAACATATCAGGGAGTTATTTACCCGAAGAAAAGTGATGGGTATTCTGTACAGGGAAGATTTAAGGTTAAACACATTAACAATCCAAATATTGCTAAATAACCCTACGGAGAAATCATCAGCAACTAGGCTATCTTTTCAAATCCAGATATTTTTGATTATTTGAATATTAACATATAATTATTACTTTTAAACAATAAATTTACTAATCATAAAAATTTTACCATGAAAAAACTACTTACATTAATTGCAATGTTTGCCCTAGTGGGTACAACATTTGTAGCATGCGAGAAGGATGACGAGTCTGCAAGCAACACCATAACCATTACAGGAACTGTTAATGTTGGGCAGAAAGAACTTATCGATCCCTCCTTTAACCTTGGCGATCCTGAGAACCATGTAGGTTTCTTGACAACCTTTGACAAAGCCGAAGCCAATGCAATGATTATTGAACCTGCTGACTTTATTAGTCTGGGCGATAACTTGTATTTGGACTACGAAATGGAAATTCGTTCTGCCGAGGTAGGCCAAACAACAATGTATTGTAATGTAAGTATCTATGAGGGTATACCTTATGACAAATCTTACAATTTCTATGTTTATTCTAGTGAGGTTGCTGTTAACATAACAAAAGTTGGAGATGTTGGCGAGTATATTGAGGGAACCTACGAAGGCGAATTTGGTGTACCAACTAAAACTGAGATTCCTACCTACCAGATTAAAGGTAAATTCAAGGTTAAACGTATTGTACCTGAACGCCTTTAAATAGTTTAAGGAGTTTTATAAATCAATAATCTACACTGAATTAAGATTAATTACAAGGTGGCAAGTGCCACCTTTTTCCGTTTTATGCCATTTATTTGATACTAGCAGTATATCTTTGCAGTGCAAAACAAAACAATATGATTAATCGCTCAGAAATTGAGGTAATGGCGCCAGCAGGCAACTTTGAGTCGCTTATGGCTGCCATCCAGGGAGGTGCTAATTCGGTGTATTTTGGTGTTGGTCACCTCAATATGAGGGCAAAGTCAACAGTTAATTTTACGGCCAACGACCTTGCCGAAATTGTGAATATTTGTTCGCAGCATAACGTAAAAACATACTTAACAGTAAACACCGTTCTATACGACCACGATCTTGAGCCTATGCACAACATTATTGATGCTGCAGCAAAGGCAGGTGTTACGGCTATTATTGCATCTGACCAAGCGGCGATGCTATATGCCCGCGAAAAGGGCGTTGAAGTTCACCTATCAACCCAACTGAATATCAGCAACACTCAGGCTTTGCAGTTCTACTCCCAGTGGGCCGATGTGGTTGTACTTGCACGCGAACTCTCGGTGGATCAAGTTAAGGTTATTGCTCAAAATATTGATAAGTACGATATAAAAGGACCATCGGGTAAGCGAATAAAAATTGAGATGTTTGCTCACGGTGCGCTTTGTATGGCTATATCGGGCAAGTGCTACCTAAGTCTTCACGAGGCTAATGCCTCTGCGAATAGAGGTGCGTGTATTCAAATTTGCAGGCGTTCGTACACCGTTACCGACAACGAAACAGGCGCTCAACTTGAAGTTGATAATGAGTACATAATGTCGCCCAAGGATTTGTGCACAATTAACTTCTTGGATAAAGTTATTGGTGCTGGTGTTAGAGTGTTAAAAATAGAGGGTCGTGCGCGTTCTGCTGAGTACGTAAAAACGGTTGTAAAATGTTACGATGAGGCTGTAAATTCTATTGTTGATGGAACTTACAATCAGCAGAAAATTGATGGCTGGATGGAGCGTTTATCATCTGTATTCAACCGTGGTTTTTGGGATGGCTATTACTTAGGCCGTAAACTAGGCGAGTGGAGTAATGTTTACGGTAGCAAGGCAACCGAGAAAAAACAATACGTTGGGAAAATCACCAATTACTTCTCAAACTTGGGTGTTGCCGAGGTTTTGGTGGAAGCATCGGAACTTTACCTCAACGATAAAATTCTAATCCTTGGCCCTACAACTGGAGTTGTTGAGGATACTGTTCGCGAGATTCAGGTCGATGAAAAACCTGCAGAATTTTCGCCAAAAGGAATTAAGTGCTCCATTCCTGTTAAGGAAAAGGTTCGCAGAAACGATAAACTTTATAGGATAATTAAGGCGGAGTAGATAGGAAGTTAAAGGTGCAGAAAAGAGTTTCTGCCCATAAACATCTTCTCAAACAACGAACAACGATAAACGAACAACTAAAAAGCATATATTTGCATAACTAAAATCATAAACGATATGACTTTCAGCGAACTTTGCAATAAGATTTTTTGGGACTGCACAACCCATTACCACACAATGGACAATGTAGATGCCACCCCAACAATTCCTTACAAACAAGGAACAATTGAGTTTTCACTTTTCACCAAAAACTGGATTGATGCTGTTCAGTGGCATTTGGAGGATATTATCCGCGATCCAAACATTAACCCGGTTGATGCACTTGCCCTAAAACGTAGGATTGACGCTTCAAATCAGGATCGTACCGATTTGGTTGAGATGATTGATAGTTACTTCCTCGAAAAATACAAGGATGCAAAACCATTGGCAGTTGCTACTATCAACACTGAAAGTCCTGCTTGGGCGGTTGACCGTCTTTCAATCCTTGCGCTGAAAATCTACCACATGCAGCAAGAAGTTATTCGCACCGATGTTTCAAAAGATCACCTCGATAAATGCCAAACCAAGCTAAATATTCTGCTTGATCAAAAGAAAGATCTTTCATCAGCTATCGATCAACTTCTAAACGATTTTGAAACAGGCAAAAAATACATGAAGGTTTACAAGCAGATGAAGATGTACAACGACCCAGCGTTGAACCCAGTGCTTTATGCCCAACAAAACAAAAAATAGCGTACCTCAAAAGGTTTTGGCAATTCGCCTAAGCGCCATTGGCGATGTTGCCATGACGGTACCCTCAATTTGGTCGGTTACCCAGAACAACCCAAATGTTCAGGTAACATTGGTATCGCAGGGTTTTGCCCGCGATATTGTTGACCAAATACCGGGTGTGCTTTTCTTTGAGGTCGATACAAAAAAACGCCACAAGGGATTTTTCGGATTATTCCGACTATTCAACGACCTTAAGCGCTTGGACAGCTACGATGCAATTGCCGATTTGCACGATGTAATCCGAAGTAAGGTCATTAGAACCTTATTCCGATTAAATGGCGTTAGGGTAGTTATAATTGACAAAGGACGCAAGGAGAAACGAGAACTTTGCCGCGAGAAAAACAAGAAGTTAATTGAATTAAAGTCAACTTTTGAGCGCTACGCCGATGTTTTCCGAAATCTAAACCTAAAGGTTGACGATAGTTTCGATTACTTTTTCCGTGAGGCCCGTTTATCAAGCCAAATATCTATTGATTTAGGTTACAAGGAGGGCAACTGGATTGGCATTGCCCCTTTCGCAAAGCATAAGGGTAAAATATATCCATTGGAGTTGATGGAGAAAGTTCTTGAAAAACTATCATCTAACAAAACAAATAAGATAATTCTTATTGGCGGTGGTGGACAGGAAAAGGAACTGCTTGAAGGTTGGGCAAAAAAACACCCCAATACAGTTTCTATTGCTCGAAAATATAGTATCGCCGATGAACTTCAGATAATCTCCAACCTCGATGTGCTGGTTTGTATGGACTCCGCCAATATGCACTTTGCATCGCTGGTAAACACTCCTGTGGTAAGCGTTTGGGGAGCAACACATCCATACGCTGGGTTTTACGGTTGGAAGCAAAACCCCGAAAATGCTGTACAAATAGACTTAAACTGCAGACCCTGCTCGGTTTACGGGAATAAACCTTGCTTCCGCAAGGATTACGCCTGCTTAAACAGGATTACACCCGAACTGGTTCTGAACAAAATAAACACCCTGTTAAATCAACACGTGAGTTGATGAATTACACAGGCAAACCAAAGGTTATAACAGTACACCGCAACCGATGCATTGGTTGCGGTTATTGTTTATCGGTGGAGAATAACTTTTGGGTTATTTCGCCAAACGACGGAAAAATAACCATAAGGGAATTTATCAGTACAAACGAACAAACCCTAAAAGTGACGGTTCCTATCGAAATTTTGGATAGTGTAATTGATTCTTGCGAAAACTGCCCTGAGAGCGTGTTTAAACTGTAAGAAAGTTCTATTATCCCTTTTTATCTTGGCTTACAGTTTGAATATATAAATCTTCAACCTTTTTCCTAGCCCAAGGCGTTTTGCGCAAAAAAGTAAGGCTCGATTTTACGCTCGGATTATTGCTAAAGCAGTTAATTCGGATTAAACCGTATAGTTTCTCCCATCCATAGTAATCTACCAAATAGGTAACCACCATTTCGAGGGTTTTGCCATGCAGTAAATTGTTGGGCTGAGTAACCATTTATAAAGTAAATTAGAGCATAAAGATAGTGGATATTTTAAAACAACTGTGCTCGGTTAACCCTTGTCCTATGACGAGTGCAGTTTTATACTTTACACAAAAATGTTGTTGTGTACCAATAATGATGAGTTATAAAAAACGTACGCATCAGAAAAAAACCCCCGCTGCCGCACGATTGCATCGTGTGGCTCTTCAGCAACCCACTAAACTAAAGCAAATATAACTATTTTATTTGCTTTGCTACCACACGAGGGGATTGACTTCGTTGAGTTCTCCGCCAGTTGGCGGATCGGTTCTTGCGTTAGTAGGGTAGCAATAAGGCTATACGTACACAAATAAAACTATGCGACTATGAACGCACGCGTCCAAAGAAGACGCGCGCGAACAGGGGTTTTGACCCAACACTTCTGCTGTTGTACGATTGCAAAGTGTTGCCTTTTAAACAGCCCCTTATACTAAAGCAAACATAACGTTTATCTGCTTTGATAGCACACGAGAGTACTAACTTCGTTGAGATCACCGCCAGTTGGCGGATCGGTTCGTGCGGCAGCAGGGCTTTAGTATTGTGGGTTTTAGCCAAATAAAAAACCGCTCCAATTGGAGCGGCTCAATATTTGATTTATTTCTTGTTTATTAGAAAGAATAAGAAACAAGAACTTGAATACCATTGGTTTTAAGTTCACCATCACCTTCATCAACAATATTTGATAGGCCTAAGTTGTAGCGAGCTTCAACTCCTAAATTTTCCATAATTTGGTAACCAGCGCCAATGTTAAGACCTAAATCAATAGGTTTCAAGAATTCCTTAATATCATCTCCATCATCTTCTGCTGACAATAAAAATCCTAATTGAGGACCAGCTTGCAGATTAATAGCGCCAAAAGAATACTTAACCATAATAGGAAGAACGATGTAGTTAAGTTTAAGTTTAGGATCACCGTCGGCATCAAATTTACATCCTGCTTGAGAGAACATTAATTCAGGCTGAACAGTCAGTTGATCGTTAATTGCATAGTTAGCAAAACCGCCAACCATAAAACCAATTTTCATTTTGTTATCATTAACATCACCGCTAAGGTTTGCAAGGTTAACACCACCTTTTACACCAAATTTTAGTTAAGCGCTTGCGCTAACAGCCATAAGGGCTACAACAGCGAATAAAGCAATTTTTTTAATCATAGTTTTAAAAATTTAATTGGGTTAATAATCAAAGTAAAATTAATACATTTTTCGAAAAACAATACTTATGCCAAAAATTTTTGTTTCCGAGTTTAATTTTTTTGACCGTATCAAGATTGGTTACTAACAGAATATGTTCTTGATTTAAAGATGTTTATAATATTTATTACTCTTGCGTTACTCCAAAAAAACTCACCAGTTATTTAACATACCTTTAAAGAACTTAACGTTTCCTTGGTGTATTATTTAAGTATAGTTGTCAAATTTTATAGCGTATTATCAAGTAAAATACCCTTCCTTAAATATAAGAAAGGGTATTAATCTATGTTATACTATAAATTATTCAACCACTTCCATCCTTAAAATTTGGGCGGCAAGCTTTAGTACATCAACTCTATTGCCTGGGATTAATAAATGATGGTTCCCAAATGGAGTATTTGTAAAATAACTGCTTGCAGTATCGGTAATTTCAACCTCAAGCTGTGTTCGGCAGGCTGTTTTTAACTTCGGGCGCGCGGTAACCCTTGCAACGGTTATAAACACTTTGCTTAAGCTATTGTCGAAACGGAAAATGGTTACCTCATCGGCTTTTACCTCGCCAGCCAAAGCTTGTCCTTTGTTGGTTTCGTAGTGCGTATCTACCTTAAAGCTACTTAGCAGGTTGGCGGGTGCAGTGCAGTGTGCAAACAGCGCTTTGTTACCCTCCACAAAAACGGTATTTGCCATCCACGGAATGGTGCCGCAAACCTCGCTAGCAAACATTAACCCTGCCGCGCTGCAGTTATCGGCCTCGCAGGCCGAGGGAATTTTATCGTAGTTAAGTTTTGATAAAGCCAGGCAGGCAGTATGCCCAGTTTGGTTTACCATTGGGAAGCATTCCACTGACAATGCATTTAGTCTGTAAAAAGGCACAAGCGATGCCAGTCCCTCATAAACCTTGCCGCTCTCTAAGAGCTCGGTTTTATTCTCGGCATTTCCGAAGAGCGATGTAAAATCGGGGGCAACCTGCTTAACCTCATCAAAAACAATATCGTTCCAGCTAATATCTACCTGCTCAATTCCCATTCGGCTTTGTAGTAAAAATGGGCTAACGGTAGATGAAACTAACCAGTCCGAGGTATTACCCACAACGCCCAAACGTTGTCCGTGTAAGCGCTTAATGCCATTTACGGCGCTGTAAAAACTCTCCACTATGCTTGCAGCATTGGGGCTATCGGCATTAACCAGTACCGACGATATGTTGTGCTGGTTCATCCATGCCTTAACCTCAGTGGCCGATGCCCATGAGTTCCCATCCTTTGAGGCTAGTATCAGGTAAAACCTGTATTCTTGAACCGACTCTATGGCAATTTTTTCGGAGCCACCTGTAAGGAACATCAACACGTCGGGCTTGTCGTTTACAAATTCAACCTGCTCGGGGTTAAAAAGTCCCATGTATTTTTTCTTGGCCTTATCGAAAACTGACATCTCGGCAGCAGGAAAGGCAAGTAGCTTAACTCTAAGTCGCTCCAAATTTAAAAGTAAATTATCGCTCATTGGGTTTAGTTTGGTTGAGTATTAACAATATCTATCCCATACTTTAAGTACTCATGAACATCCTCGGGGTGTCCGTCAATCTTATCGTTATTACGGATATGTCCAAGGCGAACAATCACGGTATTCAAATCGGGAATCACAAAGATATATTGTCCGAGCAAACCACGAGCATAAATTACACTATGTCCTTCAAAATTTATCATCCACCATTGGTATCCATAGAAATCGCAAGGCTTTCCCGATTCAGAATCCGTTAAGTAGTTGGCTGGGGTAAACGACTCCTTTAGAAATTCTGAAGAAACTAATTGCACGCCATTCCACTGACCATTATTAAGGACTAATTGACCAAAACGGGCAAAGTCGCGAGCGTTGGTGTTAAAGCAGCAAAAGGCTTTCTCAACACCATCTTTACGGTCTAAACACCAAAGCGCATCGTGCTCAGCACCTATTTTGCTCCAAATACGTTCCGATGCATAATCGGCAAGCGTTTTGCCAGTTGCTTTTTCCACAATAAGCGATAACAGCTGTGTATCGCCACTCCTATACTCAAACAGCACACCAGGTTCCTTTACTGCCGTTTGGTTAAGAACTAGCTTGGGCAAATCTTTTCCATAATAACCCTTGGTGGTAAGGGAGAATAGAGAACTGTAAGATTCGTCCCAGCTTAAGCCAGAACTCATAGTAAGCAGATGCTTAATGGTAACCTTACCTTTGTCGCCATCCTTAAACTCTGGCAGGTAATTGGCTATTGGCTCATCAATACTTTTTATGTAACCATCCTTAATTGCACA
>Ga0209717_1000350_pt1 | contig 57456 bp, 41 predicted proteins | sample AD_UKC048_MetaG_FD_184418 | JGI IMG/M metagenome (GOLD analysis project Ga0209717, IMG submission 184418) | Active sludge microbial communities of municipal wastewater-treating anaerobic digesters from USA - AD_UKC048_MetaG (SPAdes) (version 2) | ecosystem: Engineered > Bioreactor > Anaerobic >...
TAACAATATAAAATAATCCTTATTTTCAGGTATTTATAATTCCGGATCATTGAGATTGTTAATAAAATCAGGGGTTTTCAACATGGGAAAACCCAAAATTAACATTTAAGGCTGCAATGTGGGTTAATTTTCTGAGAAAGAGAACTTAGCATCAGGGACTTTTTATGTTTTACCGTTAAATCAATGCACGCCTCCTGTATCGAAAAATTGTCTATTAAAGCTCCCTTTGATGAATCATTTTCGGTAGCAACAATGTTGAAACGGAACTGAACCCCGGGGCAACCGCTCAGGAAAGGAATATCCAATATGAATTTCGTACTCCTGTCGGCATCCCTGCCATTATAACCATTTCCCCAGGCAAATGTCGGGGCAAAAGCAGGCTCGCTCAGGGCGAACAAAGCATCAGTTTCACCGGTATAAGTAACCACGTCTTTGCCATCGTCGCGGTCGTACACCATAGTGTTATACCAGCGGTTATATGAAAACTCATTAGTGGTGCCAAGTATTGCCCATGTTGCGCCGCCGTCTTTTGAATAACTCATATTTATTAATCCATTTACCCACATCGACTGGGACATCTTCATGTCAAACAAAACAACAGGATGTGGCGAAAGCGACAAGTTAAAAACCGGAGTATACAAATGCATACGGCTCATGGGGACATTACTACCGGTATCATTAGAAATCCAGGCTTTGGTCCCTGAAAACACCGTGTCAAATAAAATTCCGTCCGGAAACCCCAGCTGCCATAAGTCTTTTCCTAATGACGAGTTATGGCGCCATCCATCAACTTGTGTTTCAAAATCGTTGAAATACGGAATGGTGAAAGGGGCTTTCTGATAAACAGTAAAACAACCGGTGTTGTTATATTCCCTCATTTCATCCAGGATATCAGAAGTATCTAAAACATAAAATATATAATATTTTCCGGTTGTATTCACTGGTTTTAAATAAGCAAAATGCGTCCATATTTTTTCCCCGCCGGCCAAAAGTGGTTCTGCTTTCGCTCCGAGAAAGATATCTCCGTTGTCAAAAATCGAATCATTTGACCAATAAAATGCTGTAACAGCAGAAGGAGCCTGGACAGTGCCGCTATTAACCAAATAATATTTCAGTGAATCGCTCGTGATTGCTGCAGCGGTGAACCGATCATCTTTATCTCTTTCGATACTTATATCAGGTTTTGCGATTCCGATATAAACATCGTCAAAGATGATACCCTGTCCTCCGCCATATTCAAAAAGAAACCGGATACAATTCCTTGATGATAATGAATTTAAACTGATATTGACAAAATCCCATTCATCGTCCTGGCAAACAGGGACTGTGGCAAGATTGCAGCAACTGTAACCGCAATTATCGCTATAATGTGTCAGAAATGAACTCCCGTTATTTTTATACCAAAACCCCAATACCAGATTTCCCGTATCCGAAGTCAGATCAAAATAGGGTGTGGCAAGAAATTGCGAGCCCGATCCGGAGCCATAATAAGCAAACAAGGTGTTATTCCAGGCGTTTTTCCCTGAATGTGCACCGTCAATATGGAAATATAGCCCTTTACCCAAAGTCCATATCTTGATTGGTGCAAGAGAGGGCGGGGTTGTGTTCCATGGCAGAATAAGGTTTTCAAGATCATCCACATAAGGTAGGTTATATATTGAATCACATTTCAAAACCGCATAACCCAAATTATCCGATTCGTTGTTTTCCCGTAAAACATTCAAGGCATCATGCTGATAAATAATATAATAAAAGCCTGCGTGTAAATTGGCGGGGGGGGATATGGTTTGAGACCAGTTGTTTATTTGTGGCTGAAAAAAGGTTGAGGATTTAGAGGTTAAATATATATCCGATGAATCAAGAATGGTATCATTTGAAAGATAATATTTTGTCGTGTTGGTAATCCATGTTGAATATTCGTTATCAAAACCAATGGTTGTCGTCAGGACAAAACCGGGACAATGTTTTGTAACAGAAATGGTATCACTATTAACCGCATAGAGATTTTGTTCATCTTTTGCAATACTGAAATTATCAATCATCCAGCCGGAACCATAGGGAATATTCTTATAACGGAACCTGAATTTTATGCTGTCTTGTCCCTGAATAAGAGCCAACGTGATAAGCGAACGATCAAAATTTGCATAGACATTTCCGTAAAACCCGGTGTTTTGTTGCCAGTTTATTTTTTTTGTAGTTGTATAATTTAAAATTTGCCATGTGGCGCCATGATCAGTAGAGTATTCGACGAAAAAATGCGGGGCTGAAGGATTTCCTGTCTGACGCTTGTGATAGAATGACAATGTATATTCCTGTGTCGTATCTGAAAGATTAAAATAAGGAGTTTCCAGAACAAAATTTGAAGTATCATTCGTACCTCCATTTAAAATTGTAACCCAAACGTAAGGCGGAGTATATTGATCACAAAAATAAGGAATGCATGGAGCGCCTCTCTCCCAGTAGCTTACTCCCGATAGGGAATAATGGTCCCAGCCAATCGTATCATCAGGATTGTCGAAGTTGTTTTGATAAGGAACTGTAAAAATCTGCCCGTTTACACTTATATGTAAACATATAAATATCATAAAAAATAAAATACGAAATCTTCTCATTAGTAAGATTATTTATCCGTCAAAATTATGATTTAATTTAAGGGCACCTCACAAAACTTCAAAAGAAGGTGTTTTCATTTTTTGAGGTGGTGATTGAGAAAAATGTTACTTTGAGTTTAGAAAAATGACAGCGTTTTCTTCAGACATACCATAGGAAATAAACGTTAACAGGGGCAGCGCCCCGAGCTATTTGTAAGCATTGCTGCACCTTATAAAAGTAAGGTGCAGCGCACCGTAACATACTCTTTGCTATCCCATCACAAAAAGATGTTCGGGCACGGTACTCATGGTAATTGTATTCGTCAGTAATGTGTACAAATGCCAGGTAACAATGCCTGTTTTTCCGGATGTGTAAACAAGATGTATACATCATTGCGAATAGGTCTGCCATAATCAGGAGCACCATATTTTGGTACGCTGTACCTCATTGTTCAAACGTATCATGATTTTTACAAAGGATGCGGTGGTCTGCACCGGCCATTTGCGACGTCAAAAAAAACAATACCAAAGTGAAATTCCGGATAATCTATGCCTGCAGATTCCGCTGTGACGGATCTAACACTGATGCAGAGCAATATCATACTTTGCCCTCCTGCTTATATTCAGACAGGGTTATTCCGATAGAAAAATGTGAGTTTAGGGCATCTCTAATTACCTTGATCGGGCGCCTCTAAAAACAAAAAAGTTCGAGGCAGTCGAAGTTCTGAAAACCAAAATGTACTGAGCGTACATGCCAGTGCTGAACCTGCCGGACGCAAGGATTTGAAGAATGAAGACGAACGAAGAATTTTGAAGTTTTAAGAGGTGCCCTATATTTATTTAACTTAAGTTTCGCATGATTTTTTATCTCACGCAGCCGGACACAGCGTGGCAATGAGGGTTGATACGAACCATTTTTTTGATGTTTAATTTATTTTTTCCTTCGTGTCCCTTTGTGAATTTCCTTCGTGCGACCTCGTGGTTAAGTTTTTTTCACCACTAAGGCGCACAAAGTGTTTGCACTAAGGCGCACAAAGGAGAATCTGCTCTGACTGACCGTAGTTTTGTTCTTTTTGACTATATGTAAAAAAGTTGTTTCCCATAGTGTTAATCTCTTTACAATCCACTAATGATTGGTATTTATCAATTTATTTTTTTATGCGAAACTTCAGTTATTTAATTGATAAACATTGAACAATTCAGCTCCACAAAAAAAGATTTATCCTATATTTTTGAATAAAATCCCTTCGATTGATTTTTTTTATATTTTTGCCCCGTTATTTTAATAAATAACATCAGGCCACTTTAGCTCAGCTGGTAGAGCGACGCATTCGTAATGCGTAGGTCGTGGGTTCGAATCCCATGAGTGGCTCCAGTTACAAATCGCTGTTTTCATGCCTGCATCGGGCAGGGAATCCCTAAGTGGCTGATCATTAGCCAGGTTCAGAAATCCAAAGGGTTACAGCATATTTCTACGGAATTTTATTCCTTACTTTTTAACCACAAATTTCAGTGTCTGGTTTTGTGATCCATCCGCTATCACGACCAGAAAAATGGATGGTGTCGCTGTAGGAAGAACAAAGGAACTTTGGCTGCCTGTCATGCAGCTTAGTGATTTCCCGGCAATTTTGGCTCCCAGCAGATTGTATACATCTAAATTAAAATTATGGCTGCTTCCGGAATTATAAAAAACAAGGGAATTATTGCCGGGATCATAATAAATACTATTCTGCATTTGTTTACCGGTCGATATTCCTGCTGATAACTCGTTGTAACGCGTCATGAATTCTTCAAAATACATGGCCGCCACTTGTCCGTCGTGAATGATCAGGGTGTTTTCATCATAATCATCTTCGGCGGAGTTAGTCCAGTTATGCGAACCCGTGATCACCAGAGGGTCTGAATTCTGATCCGTGGCATCGGCCACACCGTATTTGTGATGAAACGAATTGGGAATGGTTTGATGCGACAATACCGGGATGCCGGCAGCCACAAGCGAAGAATACTCTGAACCGATGTAATAAATATTCTCTATGATACCCCTGACCGCCGCACCCGCATTGTGAACATCCACTACCGCATCACCGATACCGTTATGAATAAATGTAAACATGGCAAAACAAAAATCGGTTACGGCTGAATGAACCGCCGTTTCAATATGTGAAGAAGTTCCGTCACTCGGTGAAAAATAAAGTTCCACCGTCTTACCACCTATGGTAAAGGTATGGGGTGTATTATCAGTTTTTGCAGCGCCAAACTTTGAATTTGAGATGTTGGGTGTAGTTCCCGCGGATCCCCACATCTCTTCAAACTCTGCAGTATATGCCAGTGCCAGCATTTTATCCTGTATAAAAACAACATTGTTGGGATCCACGGTGAGATTGTCGGGAGTATGATTGGCAGAACCCGTGATCAGCCACGAACCGTTATCGCTGTCCCTGTCGATGATCACAAACTTGTTGTGCATCACATTGGTGCCGTCGTCCCTTTTAAGCAAAGGAACAGAAATATTCAGGTCCGACAGCGAAGAATTCAGGGCAGTGGTTTCAGAGATGAACCTGACCACCACACCTCTGGAATAAGCCTGATTTACAGCGTCAATGATAGCGTCGCTCCGGTTGTCATAAACACACATGTCGAGCGTGGTCTGTGCTTTATTGATATAAGCCACAATAGTATCTTCCATGTGTGGATTATACAGGCCATCCGCAAACGGAGAAATATTGTTGTCGACCGGATTGGTAAAATAAACACGGATAATGCCTGTAGATTCTGTATTAAAAGACTGGGAAATAAGTTGCCGAGGTAATAATAAATGTACAATACAAAGAAAAAATATACTGCCGGTTCTGCAACAAAACCCTGTTACATTCAGCGTTCCGGTAAAAACAGTTGGTATCAAAGAAATCAGCCCTTCAGGTTAATTTTTAATTTTTGCCCGGGTTTTAAAACATTCTGGTTTTGCAGGTTGTTCAGTTTTCTAATTTCATCCACGGTAGCTTTGTATTTGTTTGCAATACCCCACAGGGTGTCGCCTTTCTGGACGGTATGATATACGATCTTGCCGGATACCGGAGCTTTTTGTGTTACGGGTTTTGCATCCACCGTTTGAGTTTTATCCAACCGGGTTTGCTGAGTTTCCTGATTCTGAGACTTTACAGGGTTTTGTGACTGCTGCTGTGAATTTTTTGCTGCTGCGTTTGTTTTAGCGGCCATAACAGGGCTGGGCGATGTTTTTACGGCAGACATTTTTTTCAGTTGTGCCTGATATTGGGCTTCCTCGGGTGTTTTGTAACAATAAATGGCATCCTCATTGCTGATAAAATCGCCCATAAATTTCCTCGGCAGACATAAGACATAGGGTTTTTCTTTCGTGGCCGGAATAATTCCTTTTTTATATGCCGGGTTCAGAAATTTAATGTCTTCTTCAGGAACACACAGATAAGATGCTATCTGACTGATATTAAAATCTTTGGTTATGGTTATCGTGTCCATATCGCAATGCATTACAGGCGGCTGAACCGGGTAGAGGTTGTGTTCGGTGGCGTAAGTCATCGTATATGAAGCACCGATAAAAGCCGGTACATAATTCTGTGTTTCCACCGGCAAAAACCGTTGAATCTTCCAATAGGTGATACGCTCGCTCGTATCGAGGTTGGCGGTACGTATGGCCCGGTTGATACAGCCTGCGCCGGCATTATAAGCAGCAAGCACTATCGCCCAGTCGTGATAGATATTATAGAGATCCTTTAAATGCCTGCAGGCGGCTACCGTAGCCTTGTATGGATCCAAACGGTCGTCAACATACGAGGTGACCTGCAGATCATACAATTTTCCGGTGGTAAGCATAAATTGCCATAAGCCGCTGGCTCCTGCACGTGACTTTGCAACAGGATTCAGGGCTGACTCAATGATGGCAAGGTATTTTAATTCCAGTGGAAGGTCATATTTATCTAATTGTTCTTCAAATAAGGGAAAATAAATCTCCGACATGCCAAGCATTCTGGAGGTAAGCTTACGCTTTTTTACCGAATAAACATCAATGTAGTTTCTTACCTGCTGGTTATATACATATTCAAAGGGCGAGTTGATCCCCATCGTTTGGATACGTTTACTGTAAACGCTGTCATCATAAACAGGAACCGAATCTGCGGGGAAATTATGAATGTTCAGTTTAGACACATCCGTGGTAAAATCAGCATTCGTAAAAAACGCCAGCGAGGCCAGGCTGTCAAGCTGGGCCACTACGGGATTGTCTTTTAAAAAATTTGAATCCGGCTGATGTTGTGGTAAGGTAAAAAATACAGGAAAAGCTGACGCTGAAAAACAAAAAAACGACGATAAAACAAATAAAAAAATTCCTCTCTGGTACAAATTCATTCGCTATAATATTGATTTAGTTAATATTATATGGTTATTTCACCATTTTCGTTTTACAAATAAACAAATTATATTTGAAAAACCAAAAGTTTTTTTTGCTTTTTTTGAAAAAAAACTTCAGAATGGGCTGTAAATCAGAAAGGTGTTTTACAAAAATCAGAAAGGTACTTATCGGCAAATTCCCGGACACATCCCTGTCCACCCCTGAGCGACAATATTATATTCACTTTTTCCCTTACCTGTTCTGCGGCATCGGCAGGACAGGCAGACAGCCCGACTTGGGTAATCACCGGAATATCATTAAGATCATCACCCAGGTAAGCCACATTTTTTAATGATATCCCCATCTCATCACACCATTTTTCAAGGATCTCCATTTTTTTCCAGGTTCCGATATATACTTTCTTTACGCCCAAAACATTTGCTCTGTGAGTTATGGTGTTATGCGTAAATCCCGAACTGAGAAAACCTACCTGGTAGCCGGCATTTATCAGGCTGATGATCGCAAGTCCGTCTTTGGCATTGAACTTTTTGATCTCATCACCTGTTTCGGTATAGATTATTCCGCCGTCGGTCATCACCCCGTCGATGTCAAGAACCAGAAATTTGAAATCGAATGTTTTGACTACCTGTTCGACGATGGAGATATCTTCGGTCAGAAGTTTGTTCAGCGGATAATTCAAAAAACCGGAGATCTTTATAAGCTGTTCTGCATCAGGCAGGTTCTTCTTTGTCAGAAAATCATGGATATGGTTCTCTGCAATACCTGTCGCATCCGCCCACGTCCGGGCATCCATCTTTCGCTGAACGGACAGGTAGTTAAAGTTTTCTGAAAAAAAACACTTCATATGATGGTGCGGTTAACAGCTTTTGCAATAGGTTTCAGGGTTTCGAACAATGCTGTGAATTGCTCATGGTTGAGTTGCTGTGAGGCATCCGAAAGCGCTGCAGCAGGATTGGGATGTACTTCTATCAGAAGGCCTTCAACACCCATGGCCATACAGGCGCGGGCAAGGTCGGGAACGCCGTAAGCATATCCCATGGCATGGCTCGGGTCGAGGATCACAGGCAGGTTGGTGTTCTCTTTCAGATATGCCGCCCCGCAGAGATCTAAGGTAAAACGCGTCTTGGTTTCAAAAGTGCGTATCCCGCGTTCGCATAATATCACATTAGGATTACCGCCCGAAAGGATGAATTCGGCTGCCTGGACAAATTCCTGCAGGGTGGTTCCAAAACCCCGCTTGAGCAAAACGGGCTTTTGTGTTTTCCCGCATTTGCGCAATATTCCGTGGTCATACATCGATTTGGCTCCGATCTGAATGACATCGGCATATTCAATTACGTCGTCAACATGAGTGGAGTCGCGTACTTCCGAAATTATGGTAAACCCATATTTCCGGCGGATATCGTCCAACAATTTCAGGCCATTGATGCCCAGCCCCTGAAACGTATAGGGCGAAGTTCTCGGTTTAAAACAACCGCCCCTGAGGGTTTTTAAGCCCATCTGTCTGAGGAACCCGGCCGACTGATCGATCTGCTCTTCTGATTCTACCGAACAGGGGCCAATGGCAATCAGGACATTGCCGGAGTCTCCTCCGATGTAATTATCGCCGATCCTGACACTGCGCTTGCCATTGATATATTTTCTGCTTGCCAGCTGGATGTCGGAGTCGAAAACAAAGGATTCCGGGAAAAATTCCTTATCGTCTTCCCCGGTCTTTTTCAAAGCCGACGGCGTGATCAGCACATTGTATTCGCTGGTTTTGAGAATGATAGCTTCGTATTTGGCAGCCAGCTGCTGCAACTTCTGCGGATCAAGATTTTTATCGGTATGGAGTATCATGATTCTCCCTGGATTAGATTATTAAATTTTATGGCGCCGGTGATTCGCTTCTGCCCGTCCACCACGGGTAAGAACAAGACGGGAAAGTTCAGGTTCTTGATGTAGGAAAGCACCTCTGCTACCGTTTCGTCTTCATAGATGTATGCAGGGTTGGTGTTGATCATTTCGGAAACGTCGATATGGTTCAGATCGCTGATGTTTTTGATCAGGCCTTTACGGACATCGGCATTGGTGATGATGCCTAAAAGCAAACCGTCGTTGCCGGTAATGCTGGTAAACCCCATTTTATAGCGGTCGATGGACAATAATACGCGCTCAAAGGAAAGTTCATCTTCGTGTATCACAGGAATTTCGTCGTATTCGAGCATGAAGTCGCAGATGCGGTAGTGCGAACTTACATCGTTGCTTTTTAGGTTCAGCATGGCCGAACCAATAAAAGAATTCTTAAAAAGGTACGATCCGATCACGGCCGCATAAACACCCATGTTGCGCATGATGAACGACACTTCGGCATTGATGCCGCCATCAACATGTATCTTTTTTCCGGGGTATTTGCTTCTGAATTCCCTGATCTTTTTGAAATTCTGTTTGTTAAATTCCCCGCCGCTCATTCCCGGTGTGGTGGTCATAAACAAAATAAAACTGCAGCAATCCGCGTACCGGTCAAAGGCCGAAATATCGGTATCGGAAGTAATGGCAAGGCCGGGTTCTGATTTTACAAAATCAGGGATCTGCAGACCATTTTTAAGATTCTCATATTGAAAAGTTACATATTCGATCCGGTGTTTGGCAATCAGGTCGAAATATTTTTCGGGTTCCGGACTTATCAGGTGAAGATCGATGGGCGTTTTGCTCAGCATGCGTATCTGTGCAATATCATCAAAAACCTTAGGATCGTCAAGGCAGTCGATATGAAAGAAATTAACATCATAGGCATCGAGTTCTTCAATAAGTTCGTTCAGGTTTTTTTCCTTATTGGAATATATGGATGCTGAAAATTTCATTATTCACTGCCAATATTTCCGCAAAACTACAAACTTTTGGTCACAAAACATTATTTTTACCTTTGCGTATTTCTTATAAAACAATCAATTATGACGATAGAACAAGCCCAGCAGAAGGTGGACGAGTGGATACAGACCACCGGCGTACGTTATTTCAGCGAACTCACCAATATGGCCATACTGACGGAAGAAGTCGGCGAAGTAGCCCGCATCATCTCCCGTACATACGGCGAACAATCTTTTAAAGATTCCGACAAAGAGAAAAACCTTGCCGACGAACTCGCCGATGTGATGTTTGTCGTCATCTGCCTGGCTAATCAGACAGGCATAAACCTTACAGATGCCCTGGCGAAAAACCTTGAGAAGAAAAGCGGACGTGATGCGGAAAGGCATAAAAACAATAGTAAACTTCAGTAGTATTGTTGTCCTTCCGATCTTTTGTTTTAATACGTAATTTTTCTAACCAGACAGAACCCTGTTTATGATTGGTTAAAAAAAAATCTACTTAAAAAAACAAGTTTTGGCTACTTATTTTGGCGCATGGTGTCTTTTAGGATACAAAAAAGCCCCTATTTTAGGGGCTTTCAGCGATTCATACGTACCCGAGGCCGGAATCGAACCGGCACGAGATTGCTCTCATTGGTTTTTGAGACCAACGCGTCTACCTATTCCGCCACTCGGGCTTGCTTGTTTAAAGAACTTTTTGAGAACTGCAAATGTAGTCATTTTTTTTATGCAGCAAAATAAAAACCACATACATGATTTTATAGGATCCCTCCTCCAATAATATTATTCTATCAACAAACCACAGTATTATTGCGTTTTGCAGTAGATATGTGTTAAAAATCATCAATACCCGGCCAGGGGCACATAGCCAAATTTTAAAAACTTGCCTTGATGCCCAGATCACTGGCAAAAGAGCTTTTAACAACATCTTCCGGGGGAAAAGCATCATAAAGGTAGCGAAGCCCTGCTACAAGCGCTATATGTTTACCCAATGCAAAACTTATAGCGCTTTGATGGGTAAGGCGGAAATCATTGAAAAAGTCTATCCTCGGCTGATAATACGTTATCGTACTTAATTCGCATACGTTTCCCGGCAACGACCAGGTAAGGGTAAAATAAGCAGAAAGTCTGTGGTGGTTGTGGATTTTCGGTATTGTTTCCGATGTTTCTTCATGTTCAAACATATAAAGTGTTCCGACGCTCGATTTGAGTTTGGGCTTGTTGGCAATCTTGAATCGCGGCCCGGTTCCGGCCAGTGCCCTCATTTTAAGCAACAGCACCGGGTTGCTCTGGTATTGCGTGAATACTTCCCAACGGAAAAATTTGTTGAATTTGCGGGTATACCTCAGATGTGCAAAGCCGGCATTACTCAGTGTACTTGTGTTTGATTTGGATAATTCGTAACTGCCCAGGATCAGTAATACATCTTTCAGGCATTTGGACCTGAGTTGAACCGCCGCAGATATGTTCAGTTGCAGCAACTCTTTTTTGTTGTTTTGCTGATACTGAAATGATGCCGCAGCATGTCCTGCCAGCTTTATGCTGTCGTTCTGCATGCGTTGCAATTCCACATTTACTATTTGTGCCTGCAGATTTCCCGAGAAAATGAACGTCAGTAAGACTAAGCCTGCAAAACTTTTTATTATTCGTGTATTCAATTTTTTCTGATAACTAAAAGGTTTTTTGGGGTAAAATTATTGTTTTTTGTAAAGTTGTACGTTTTATTCTCAAGCATAATTGTATCTAAAAAAAGGCTGTCTCTTCTCAGAAACAGCCTTTCTCTTAGTAAGCCGGTTTTTTTACAATTTTAATGAATCAAACGGATCGTCTTATTTTGTGTTTTGTCAGTCCCTGTATATTCAAGCCTGAAAGTATACATCCCTGCAGGTAAACTCCCAGGTAAAAAAACAACTTCATGTCTTCCGCCGTTCCGTGTCTCGTTTATAATTTCTTGCACAAGTTCCCCGATCACATTATACACATCCATTTTGACCATTCCGTCTGCGGGGATGCTGTAAGTCAGGATTGCATCGCCGTCAAAGGGATTAGGATATCCGGTAAACTCAAAACCGGGTTCCGTGTTGTTCCCCTGAACAAATACCCTGGGCATCAGCAGGTAGGCATCTTCATTTTCCTGACCATACTGGTCGCCCATTACGCCTGTGCCCGACAATTCAAAATCAAGAGCGCCTTGTGTTGTGCTTTTGTAAGAGCGGAATCCCAAACGGATAATTTCATCATTGGCAGCCACATCAAAATGATCCGTTGTGGCAAAGACCACGCGGATCACCCCGTCTTCATCGGTTACCAGTAAGTCATTATCTTCGGCTATGATCTCTTCCAGTGTCTGATTGATCTTTACAAAACCGTTCTTGTTACTTTCTTTTGACATGGATGCACTTACCAGGCTGAATGTTTCATCCGGGTAGTTTAATTCAAGGCCCAGGGCTGAAAAATCATTCATTTTTGTGCTGATGCGCAACGGAATTTCAAAATAGTCCGGATTTCCGGTAGTGACGTATTCATCAGAAACGGCTATGATATTTTCCGGCAGCGATTTGGCCATACCCCAGTTTATCAGGGAATCGCGGTATTTGCTGCTTGAGGCATTATAGTCGCCATAGCAGATCGTCTTCAGCGCAATATTCAGATTGCCTCCTGCCACTGTAACAGAGGTGTCAAGCGCCACCCAGTTTCCCCCCGGAAAATTTTTCTGAACGCTGTACGGCGAGCCGATCTTTGCCTTTATCCTCGAAATATCAATGGCATTGATCGCCAAATTATTATCTGCATTGGCCGCCTTCCTGTATTTCGGATAAAAATTCCTGGACGGATCCATCGTAGTGTCTGACCCGATATAATACTTCATTATTGACACGTCAATAGCATCTACGGCATTTCCCCATTGCATGCTATCAACCGTGTATTTGTCATACGACAAAATGTATGCGCCATCAACAACATTTGTGAACTGATAATCTCCGAGCGCGTCGCTTGTATCACAGGCGATAACCGTTCCCGAAGGATAGTTCTTCAGTGTCACTATGACATTATCAATGTTGTATATCACAGAATTATAGGTCGGCGGATTGGGTGCGGGGCTGCCGTTATTGGCTTTTCCCAGGTAACGGGTCTTGCCGCTGATGGTATATCCTCCTCCGCAATTGCTGATGGTAACTGTACGTATCACCTGTGGCGATGGCCCCCCGCAACCGTAGGCAAACACTCTGATATCCACTGTTCCATAAAAACCAATGGCCCATGTCATCTCACCGGTCAGGGAATCAATACTGCCGGCAGCTGGGTTGCTTATTGACCAGTGAAATCCGGAGTTGTTCATCGCTGTTGTCTGATAGACCGTTGTGGTGGTATCATTGTCAGGCGGACAGACAGGTTCCGTGCCTGATGATACGGTTATCGGCGTGGGCGTTGTTACCCACGGGATTACGGTTACGTTAAACACCGAAGTATTAATGGAGCCACAGGGATTACTGGTCACCGAACAATAGAAGCCGTTACTTGTGCTCATTATTCCCGGGTTGTAGGTACTGTTGGTCGCTCCGTTAATTAATCCGGAGGATGTCCTGTGCCATTGATACGCATAAACCCCCGAACCTCCTGAAGCAGCAGCAGTAAATGTGCCCGGGCTGGATTTGTCGCATATCGGAGATGTGCCCCCGCTGGTGGATGCTATCAGATCGGAATAGACCGAAACATTTATTGTATCAGAATATATTGTGCCACAGGAACCCGTGACAACACAATAAAATTCCGCACCTGAAATCATGTTTCCCGGATCATATGTGCTATCAGTTGCATTATTTATAATACTTGAAGGCGTTGTATACCATTGATAGGAATAAATGCCGGTTCCTCCCGTCAGTGTTGCGGTAAAAACTCCGGGGCTTGAGCCATAACATACCGGTGATGTTCCTCCGGTAATACCGGCCGCAGCATTGTTAATAACGGTAACAGATTTTGTTGCTGTATTTACACAACCACCTGCCGTAGTCACAGCATAGGCAATAAGAGATGTTCCTGCTGATACCCCTGTCACCAGGCCTGTTGTCGGATCTATTGTTGCAATCCCCGGCACTGTGCTTGTCCATGCGCCGCTGCTGGTCGTGCTGGTCCATAGGTCTGTTGAGCCGGAACACAGTATGGTGTCGCCGGTGATGGTCTGAATTACAGGAGCCGTTATCGTAATAGTTTGCGTCGCAGTATTTACGCACCCTCCGGTTGTAGTCACGGCATAGGCAATAAGAGATGTGCCTGCGGATACCCCCGTCACCTGGCCTGTTCCCGTATCTATTGCGGCAACACCCGGATTTCCGCTGGCCCAGATACCACCAGCCGTGGTTGCAGACCATATATCCGTTAATCCGGCACATAACGGCGTGACTCCTGTTATGGCCTGTGCAACAGGAGCCATTATTGTCACCGTTTTTGTGGCGGTATTGGAACATCCGCCTATTGTCACAGAATACGTTATTCTTGATGTTCCTGCAGACACACCTGTAACCAGGCCCGTACCGGCATTTACTGCAGCAACTCCCGGTATTCCGCTATACCAGGTACCGCCGCTACTGGTACTGGCCCAGGGCGCTGTTGATCCGATACACAAGGGCGTTTGCCCTGTTATCGTTTGCGATGTCGGTATATTTACAGTTACGGTTCGGGTAGCTGTATTTACGCAAACACCTCCTGTGGTCACCGAATAGGTGATCAGGGACGTCCCCTGTGAAACACCTGTGAGCAGGCCGGTACTTACATTTATCGACGCCACTCCGGGATTACTGCTGGTCCAGCTGCCGCCACCGCTGGTAGCTGACCACACTGCTGAATTTCCTGTACATAATGGATTTGTACCATAAATTGTCTGTGGAACAGGTAAAGATACAGTCACTGATTTTGAACTAACGGCAGCACAACCATCGGTGCTGGTAACCGTAAGCATATAGGTGCCACCGGCAGTAATATGAATACTTTGAGTGGTTGCGCCGGTAGACCACAAGTAGTTATAATAAATCGGGGCTGTTGACGGTACTACCCATGCAGGAGTGTTGATCAAAATACCGCTGTTTGCAGGAGCGGCAGAATTCACAGAGCTTGCTCCGGCTCCTTCATTCAACCGGAAATAAGCCGTAAGCCCTGCCGAATTATAGGCGACTTCCGAATTCATTGAGGCCAGGATATCGACCTGTGCTTTGGCAGTGTCCCAAACCCGCACTTCATCAATAAGTCCAACAAAATTTTCAGCCATCATCATATAGTGGGTTCCGATGACTGCACCTCCGGGTTCGCCGGTATAAAGTCCGCTTTGTGCTGTTGTAACAGTATCGGGATTGCCATTGACAAAAATTTTCCGCACAGAACCATCATGGGTAATAGCAATATGGGACCATTGGTTTACGGGAACATCAAGGCTTCCTGTAAATTCACTGTAGCCACCGCCGGCATCTTTCGAGCCATATAAAACCTTGCCATTCCTTATTTGAAGAAGGTATTGATGGTTGCCTTTAAAAAAAACATTTCTGTTACTGTTAATGTCAGTGGGATAAACCCATGCTTCCACCGTTAACTGACTAACATTCAAACCACTGTAATTCGGAATGGCAACATACCGTAAATTTCCGTCAAACGCCAGGGCATTGCCTCCGGACGCACAAATCAGGTTAACTGAACCGCCCGAGCAGAAGGAGGTCGGCCCGTCAGCGCTGATGGCGGGATTCGGAGTAAAAAGTGTTGTCAGTATTGCAGAATCGCTTTTCAGCGTATTACAGCCATCGGTCACAACACAGCGGAATAGATATCCGTTCATAGTTGAACCGGCAGTAATATTGAGTGTGCTGGTTTTAGTACCCGTATATGGTGCGCCTTCTGTGAGGTTTGTAAAAACATTTCCGCTGTCTGTGCTTCGCTGCCATTGATAATCGGAAACTCCGGTGCCTGTAATACCAAACTGCACAATGCTTCCGGAACATACGTTTTGCCGGTCAACGGGCTGTGATGACAGTGCCAGTAACGGTTTTAATTTTAAAACATAAGTATCATATTGTCCTGATGAGGTAAGATTGCTGACGCCTGCACCGGGGTCAAAATCAACGGTTCCGGTAAAAACTCCCATGTTGAAAATATTTCCGGAAGGATCCAAAGCCAGGGAATTGCCAATATCATTGGTAGCGCTGCCCATGCTTAATGCCCACACAAAATTGCCGGAAGCATTAAGTTTTGAGATAAAAATATCCCAGCTGCCTGATGAAGTAATATTAAAAGTGCCTGTACCGGGGTCAAAATCCGAAGTCTGAGCGAAATACCCCGTAGTATAAACATTATCAGAGCAGTCTAAGGCCAGAGAATACCCACGTTCACCTGAAGTCCCGCCCATCCTTTTAGCCCAAAGGAAGTTCCCATACGTATCCAGTTTTAATACATAAATATCTTCATTCCCTGCTGATGTAAGAGAATATGATCCCGGGCCGGGATTAAAGTCAACGGTCTGGCCAAAACATCCAGTTGAATAAACGTTTCCCGACAGGTCAACAGCTATTGATTCGCCATAATCTCCTGATAATCCGCCGACTTTTTTTGCCCACAGAAAGTTTCCTGAAGAATCGAGTTTCGAAATAAAAATATCAGAATAAGCCGACGCAGTAAGATAATAGCTTGTTAATGTGTCCGGATCAAAGTCTGCCGTGCCTTCAAAATACCCGGTTGTATAAACATTGCCTGACACATCAACAGCTAATGAATTTCCATAATCACGCATAGAGCCTCCCAATCTTTTAGCCCATAGAAAGTTGCCATAAGTGTCCAGTTTTAAGACAAATACATCCAGGCTGTCTGATGTGAGGTTATAGGTTCCGGCGCCCGGATCAAAGTCTGCCGTACCCTGAAAGAATCCTGTGGTATAACTATTGCCGGAAGAGTCAATTGTTAATGACATTCCATAAGCAGGCAAAGACTCCCCAATGTTAACAGCCCAAAGAAAATTGCCCGAAGAGTCCAGTTTTGAAATAAAAATATCGTAACCTCCCACCGAAGTCAGGTTAAAAGTGTCCGGACCCGGATCAAAGTCCCCTGTTCCGTAAAAATATCCTGTCGAATAAACGTTGCCGGATTTGTCAACCGCCACAGATGTCCCATAATCCAGGTTCGTTCCACCCATTCTGACAGCCCAGCAGAAGTTGCCGGAAACATTCAACTTTGAAATATACACATCATTTATTCCGGCTGAAATCAGATTAAATATCCCTGTGCCGGGATCAAAATCTGAAGTTCCGGAGAAATAGCCGCAAGTATAAACATTACCCGGCTGATCAACAATGATGGATTGTCCATGATCAACGGAACTACCCCCTAATTTTTTTGCCCATTCATAATCCTGAGCTGATGATTCTATACAAAGGATTATCAGTGTAAAGATAAAGATGATTTTTCTCATATTTTATTCAGAAATGTTTTCAAACGGAGAAACAATTTGCTGCCGGGTATTCCAATTCTGCTTTAAAAGTCATTATAAAACAGGATATCACGTTAGCCGATGATGAATCCTGCCGGATAAATACCCATAAATTTAACAAAACGATTTGTCTGAAGAAGTGTAAATAATAGTAATTTCATATGCTAACAAATTTATAGACAATCTTGTTCTTGACAAAGCATTATTAATTTACGAAGATAACAAAAAACACTAAATTTTCTAAGAAATTAACAATATTATGGTGAATGAGAAGCTTCACTTTCAGGCAATTTCTTTTTTTGATGTGCTGGTAGAAAAAATAACTACTCAAAGTCATCAGAAAATTACATATTTTCTTTTAAACACTACTTTTAGAAAAAGACTTTAACAGGGGCAGCGCCCCGAAATATTTGTAAGAAGTGGCACCCATCAAAAAAGTAAGGTGCAGAGCACCGTAATATATAGTCAACCACTCAAAAAATAATTAGAAATCATATTTTTTTCAATGTGTTTTTTGTCAAATTCCCTGTATCAAAACATCTCTTTTTTACGGGTGAAAACAAGATGAATATAGCATTACCTGCAGGAATTGGACATAACCGGGATTTTAATATTACGGTACGCTGTACCTTGCTTTTCGCACTTATTATTATTTTATAAATGTTACGGTGCTCTGCACCGGTCACTTTTAACTTTAGTATTGGCAGCTCTGCAAAAATCTTTTCATCTAAAATTAAGGAATATGAGTGTTCAAACCTGCCAAGCCGGTCTGCAGGACTAACAATTCAAATTTTGCCTAAAAGCAGACGACTTAGAAAATATTCCCGACTTGTTGTCGGGAATACATTTTCTTAGAAGTTTGCACATTAAAATTTTTGAGATAAAACATCAACCAATAACAATATTAGGAAAAGATGCTAGGGTTGCGTATTGGAAGCTCTTGAATACATAATCCGGGTTTTATTGACATCATTAATTATTATTGGCACCTCCAAAAATGATTTAGCCCACTTTCATCGGAAAAAAAAGGCTGTCTCTTCTCAGAAACAGCCTTTCTCTTAGTATGCCGGTTTTTTTACAATTTTAATGAATCAAACGGATCGTCTTATTTTGCGTTTTGTCAGTCCCTGTAAATTCAAGCCTGAAAGTATACATCCCTGCAGGTAAACTCCCAGGTGAAAAAACAACTTCATGTCTTCCGCCGTTCCGTGTCTCGTTTATAAGTTCTTGCACAAGTTCCCCGATCGCATTATACACATCAATTTTGACCATTCCGTCTGCGGGGATGCGGTATGTCAGGATTGCATCGCCGCCAAAGGGATTAGGATATCCGGTAAACTCAAAACCGGGTTCTGTGTTGTTTCCCAGAACAAATACCCTGGGCATCAACAGGTAGGCATCTTCATTTTCTTGACCATACTGGTCGCCCATCACGCCTGTGCCCGACAGTTCAAAATCAAGAGCGCCTTGCACTGATCCTCGGTGAGAGCGGAAGCCCAGGCGGATAATTTCATCATTGGCAGCAACATCAAAATGATCCGTTGTTGCAAATACCACGCGGATCACCCCGTCTTCATCGGTGACCAGTAAGTCATTATCCTCAGCTATGATCTCTTCCAATGTCGGATTGATCTTTACATAACCGTTCTTGTTACTTCCTTTTGACATGGATGCACTTACCAGGCTGAATGTTTCAACCGGGTAGTTTAATTCAAGGCCCAGGGCTGAAAAATCATTCATTTTAGTGCTGATGCGCAACGGAATTTCAAAATAGTCCGGAGTGCCGGTAGTAATGTACTCATCAGAAACGGCTATGATATTTTCCGGCAGCGATTTGGCCATACCCCAGTTTACCAGGGAATCGCGGTATTTGCTGCTTGAGGCATTATAGTCGCCATAGCAGATCGTCTTCAGCGTAATATTCAGATTGCCTCCTGCCACTGTAACAGAGGTGTCAAGCGCCACCCAGTTTCCTTTCGGAAAATTCTTCGTAACATTGTATGGCGCCCCGATCTTGGCTTTTGTCCTCGAAATATCGATAGCATTGATCGACGTATTATTGTCTACATTGGCCGCCTTCCGGTATTTCGGATAGAAATTTCTTGACGGGTCTATGGTTGTGTCGCATCCGATGTAATATTTCATTATGGCCACGTCAATGGCGTCCACAGCATTTCCCCATTGCATGGTGTCAACCGTGTATTTATCATACGACAAAATGTAAGTGCCATTAGTGACATTTGTGAACTGATAAACGCCGAGGGCGTCGCTGGTATCCCGTGCTACCTCGGTTCCGGAAGGATAATTCTTAAGTATCACAATAACATTATCAATATTATAAATCACTGAGTTATAGGTCGGCGGATTGGGTGCGGGGGTACCGTTATTGGCTTTCCCAAGATAACGTGTCTTGCCGCTGATATTATATCCGATACCGGTAACCGTGACGGTAACAACATCAGTAGCGGTACAACCACTGTTGTTGACAGATAATGTATATGTTGTAGTAACCGTTGGTGATGCCAGGGGCTGGGCGAGGGTTGTATCGTTTAAGCCTGCAGAAGGAATCCATGTTATAACTCCCGGGCCATTGCCTGAATTGCCGATTTGTACCGGTGTGCCGGAGTAAGTAACATTAGGTCCGGCTTCTGCTACGGGTATAACATTAACCGTGGCGGTAGCAGCATTTGTCGTTACAGAACCACCTTCATTGGTAACAATACACTGGTACTGACATCCGTTGATCAGCAGGGTGACGCCCGAAATGGTCAGGGTGTTGGTCGTTGTGCCTGAGTATGTGCCATTATTCGATAAATTTTGCCATCCGCTTCCGCAGTTTTCCTGCCACTGATAGGTCAGGCCCATTCCGGTAGCAAACAAATTAAAGATCATGCTCCCACCCACACAGGCAATAGCAGGTCCGGGATGCTTGACTATTACCGGGGGAGGGTAAGTTCTGACAATAAAGCGGGATGCAGAAGAAGAAAAATTGGTAATGCCTGTTGACAAATGATACCAGTCTGTAGCGGGTAAATTGTTGACAGATCCGGGTATTCCTGAGACAGGCGACCATGTGCCGCCTACATTATGCCATATTAGAGCGGCTGAGTTAACAAATGATGTCCCCTGATCTTGTGTGTTCCATCCCAGATTTAATGAGGCCGTTGTTCCTCCGGTCACATTCTCATTGATCACCCATGTTTTTTGAACACAGGTCGGATCGCTCCCTGTGGTGGGATTCACACCTTTTTCAACTCTTACAGCAAAAGTGTCCGTTGTGCCGGTATAATTTAAAATAGCCGGCTTATAACTGTTCAGTGTATCTCCAACCGGGAATAAAAAACCGGTGGCTGTCGGGAGCGATTTTTTTATCAGACTGCCTGTACCGTTGGTTACTACAAACCGGGAATTATCCGCATTTATAACATTTGCATTAGGTAATAACGAAAGGTTATAATTTGAAATAAGGATTTTATTTGCGTTTAGGACAAGCGAATCCGCAACAGATGAATGTACTGAAATCGTTTTATTTCCGGTTCCTGTAATGATCAGGTTATTGAATACCGTTGAACTCGTACCGCCGATATCCTGTGCCGCCCCGTTGAGAGAAACACTGCTCACTGATCCGGAAGCAAAAGAAGCGTTGTTCACAAAATTACCTGAAACATATAGATCTCCGTTATTCTGAACACTGCCTCCTGCATCATTGGTAAAAAAAGATCCGCAGACGACAAAAGCCCCCGGATTTATTTTTATGTAGGCCTTGTTGGTTATTTGCCCGAGGGCCAGGCCTCCCGATATGATTAAGATTAAAAAAAACAATGATCTTTTCATGACCTGAATTATTTAAGGTTCATAGATTTTTTACCAATTTTTTAGTCTTTAACTTTGATCAATGATTTCAATTCGTCGATCTGTTGTTGCAGATCTTTGATCTTTGTCTGCTGTTCCTGAATTAATTTTTGCTGCTCCTGTGCGGCCTTTACCAAAGGAACAACAAAATCAGAGTAGGTAAGGCCGTAAAGATCATTATCATGTTTTGGTTTTTTCACACCACTGAAATCGTACCCGCATTCTTTGGCGGCTTGTTCAACCTCCTGGGCAATAAACCCGCTGAACGTTATCTTTTCAATATCATATTTTCCATCATATTCACTCTTATCCTTTTTATTCAGAATTTTATCCTGTTTGTCCTTATCAATATTAAAAGTGACGGGGCGTAATTTCATAATAAAATCCAAACCGGACACATCTTCTTTAACATTGTTCTTTACCCTGCCGTCTGATAATGTTGACCATCCTACTTGTCCACCGATTTGAGTCACTGCTGTATTTCCAACCCTGACATAATTTGTAGCGGTCGCCGTTGCGCCATTGCCCAAAGCCATTGCGTTGTTGTAAGTTCCTCCTGAACTAAAATCAGCATCATAGCCTAAAAATGTACAATAAGTATAGGTTGGCCCGCTCACTCCGGCACCGGCAGCCCAGCCAACAGCCGTATTATAACCGCCCTTGTTCTGATACAATGAATAATATCCAACGCTGGTATTTCCTATCGCTGATGTTGCATTTTGCAATGCCCAGTAACCGATGGCAATATTTTGAGAACCAGTGGTATTGGTATAAAGCGCTCTTGTTCCCAATGCAACATTATCGTAACCGTTGATGTTTGCAACAAGAGCTTCTTGTCCAACCGCAATATTATTGTATCCCGTAGTGTTTGCCTGTCCGCTGTTGGCACCCAAAAAAACATTGTAATTATTCGTGTGGTCATCATTTTCTCCTGCCAAATTGCCAATAAATACAGAATAACCTGTATTAATAGGTTTTATTTGTCCTTTGGTCGTTATTCTGAACCGTTCCATATTATTGGTTCTGATCGTGAATTCCTGGGCATCGGTGGTTCCAATGAAATTTGTGGAGGGATTTGTTCCTGCATTGCCTGTCAGTGACCAATAGTTTCCGGTGCCACCCGCAGGCGCCTGCCATGTGGCGTTACCAATGGCGTCAGAAGTGAGTACATAACCCGCAGCAGGGGTTCCGGCCCCTGTCAGTCTGACGGAACCCGTGGTGTGAAGCTGGGCGGCAGGCGCCGTTGTACCTATCCCCACACTGCCGGAGCTGGTAATAGTTACAGCTCCTGCTGCCGGCGCATAATTCCATCCTAACTGTATGGTCTGATCTATTGAGTTAACCACATAGTTTCCGATGGCCAGAGCATCTATTCCGGAAACCTGATTATATAACCCGAACGCGTGGCCACCCGTAGAAGAAGTAATATCATTACAAACACCAATCGCAGTGCTGAAAACTGTTGATGAACTTGTTGAATTATCATAACCCAGAACTGTATTACCTCTGCCTCCGAAAATATCACTAGAGCCTCCTATAGCAACATTGGCACCCCACGATCCCGTTGGCACCACGACGGTATTACTATGGCCTATATTGGCCGTTCTTCCTTCAACATGTAAAACAGCATCGGGTGTTGAGGTTCCAATGCCTACATTGCCAGTGCTTAATACACGAATTCTCTCTGTGTTGCTTGTCCTTACAACAAAATCCTGGGCATCGGTGGTTCCTATGAAATTAGTGGAGGGGTTTGTGCCCGCGTTGCCCAACAGCAACCATTCGTCTCCTCCTGAAACTTGCGGATTCTGCCAGGTGGCATTGCCGCTGGCATCAGAAGTAAGAACCCGTCCCACGGCCGGAATACCTGCACCTGAAAAGGTAACAGATCCTGTGGTATGTAACTGAGAAACCGGAGCCGTGGTTCCTATTCCGACATTCCCATCACTGGTAAGGGTCATGAGTCCGGGGGCGTCAGAATTGTTCCACCCTATTTGTATGGTCTGATCGATAGAATTAACAACCCTGTTGCCAATAGCAAAGGCATCCAATCCTGAAACCTGATTATATAGCCCGAACGCATGACCACCCGTAGAAGAAGTAATATCATTAACAACACCAACCGCAGTGCTGAAAACTGTTGATGAACTTGTTGAATTATCATAACCCAGAACGGTATTACCTCTGCCTCCGAAAATATCACTAGAGCCTCCTATAGCAACATTGGCACCATATTGTGCAGTCGGAAAAATCACGGTGTTATATTGTCCGATGTTGGCCGTTCTGCCTGAAACATGTAACACAGCATCAGGAGTTGAGGTTCCTATGCCGACATCGCCGGTGCTTAATACACGAATTTCTTTCTGTATTGCTTGTTCTTACAACAAAATCCTGAGTATCGGTGGTGCCAATAAAATTGGTCGCGGGATTTGTTCCTGCATTGCCCAGAAGCGCCCAGTCGTTACTTATTCCGGCGCCCGTCATAAAACGTACCCAAGCGGACCCGTTCCAGAAATAGTATCCCGGTGTCACATCATTTTGGGTTGCCGTATTGTATACCAGCAAACTGACCGCCGGAGACGTAACCGGTGCGGCAACAGTTGTAGAAGTAAGCGCCAGCCGGGGAATAAGAAGTCCCGATGTTAAACTTGAAACGTCTAACATCGCACTGGGATCCGCTGCACTACCGGTACTATTTATGGCAACATTTTGCTGAGCCTGAATGCCTGTAAATGCAAACACAAAAAATAAACTGAAAAGTAGAAATGTTTTTTTCATAGTCATATGTTTTGATTTTGGGGTTCTGTGTTTTTATATTCCAGACATAAATCAGAACCCATTTAAATTTATGCCTAAAATTTAGACAATAATACAAATAAACTTTCAGATTCTTTCAATATACAGTATCTTTTTTGTAGAAATCATCAACTTCGAAATTTTATTTCATTAACGATGCATGAACCGATCTTAAAAAAATCCAGGAGTATAGGGTTGTTTTTATTAAATGAACCCCAATCTCCTTGCAAAGAAATTTAAAAAATAATAGAATTATCCAACGATCTAAATATAATGTATTATAAATCAACGCATTTTTATCTTTGCGGAAAAATATTGTTATATTTCTTATTTATTCCCGGTTATCCGCTATTATTATGTAATTTTGGGCGCTGTAAAAAGTATAAATAAAATGAGGAACATCCGACTATCTGTATATCTGCCTGTTTTTTTCGCCCTAACACTTATTGCCGGTATCCTGACGGGGAAATATCTTTTTCCCGGATATCAAAAAGGGATTTCCCTTTTTAATTTCACCCGTTACGACAAGTTTAACGATGTAATGAATTATATCGAAACCGATTACGTGGACACCATTAACAAAAAAGACCTGATCGAGAAAGCTGTTACCGGGCTTCTTGAGAGCCTTGACCCCCATTCAGCATACATCAGTGCAGAAGATTTCAACGAAGCTAACGATCCTTTGGTTGGCAACTTTGATGGCATAGGCGTCCAGTTCCGGGTAATTAGGGATACTATCGTGGTTATCAACACAGTAGCAGGAGGCCCTTCGGAAAAACAAGGAATACTTGCGGGAGACCGCATTGTGAAAATTGACGGGAAAAATGTGGCCAGCATCAACATCCCTGATGCCGAAGTGATGAAAAAATTAAAAGGCAGGCGCGGAACAACTGTTAATGTGGGTATATACCGGAGAGACGAGCACAAAATGTTTAATTTCACTATTACAAGGGGGGTAATCCCGACTTATTCGGTAGATATTGCATATATGGTTGACAGACAAACAGGGTACATCAAACTAAGTAAGTTTTCTGCATCTACAGCCGATGAAGTTCATGATGCGATTGCTTCGCTGAAGATTCAGGGAATGACACAGCTGATCTTCGATGTGCGGGGCAACGGAGGTGGCTACCTTGAAGCGGCTATCCATATCGCCGACGAGTTTTTGCCCGAAAACAAACTCATCGTTTATACAGAAGGGTCGCATCGTTCCAAACAAAACTATTATTCAAAAAACAGCGGATTGTTCGAGTCCGATAAACTGGTCATTCTTATTGATGAATTTTCAGCGTCAGCCAGCGAAATACTCTCCGGCGCCATACAGGACAATGACCGCGGGCTGATCATCGGGAGGCGATCCTTCGGCAAAGGCCTCGTTCAGGAGCAGATCCCGCTGAATGACGGCTCGGCTGTCCGGCTTACGGTGGCACGGTATCATACGCCGACCGGCCGCTGCATTCAAAAGCCTTACAGTTCCGGTATAGAAGAATATTATATAGAATTCTATAAACGTCTTCAGGATGAAAACGCAGAAGCTGCCGACAGCATGAACTTTACCGATACCGTGAGGTATAAAACCCCGAAAGGTAAAGTGGTGTATGGTGGCGGCGGAATTATGCCGGATATTTACATCTCCTACCAAAGCGAATATGTTTCACAGTATTATCGAAAAGTAATAAACAAAGGGCTGGTATACGAATTTGCTTTTGATTATGCCGACAAAAACAGGAAATACCTGAAACGTTATAACAATGCAAAAGAATTTATTTCCGGGTTCAATATATCAAATGATTTATTTGATGAATTCACCGATTATGCTGAAAAAAAAGGTATTAAAAAAGACGCGGAGGGGATCCGGCCGGCAGAAAATAGCCTGAAAGTCCTGATAAAAGGCGCTATAGGACGTAATATCTTCGACGACCCTGCCTTTTATCCGGTTATTTTGACGGAAGATATCATCTTTAAAAAGGCGTTAGAAGTAATGAAAAAGAAGTAATTCTTTTCTAAAAAGAAAAAACATAATAATTTTACATCAGTTTTTCTGTGATCCATGTTTGATTTTTTGACCAAAGATTTTATTTTTAAATTCTTCAAATTCGGGGTTGTCGGTCTTTCGGGAGTTATGGTTGATTTTGGCACTACCTTCGTATGTAAAGAACTTATAAAGATACCCAAATACATTTCGAATGCGATAGGCTTTACGGTTGCAGCAACCTGGAACTATTTTTTTAACCGTATCTGGACATTTCAAAGCCAGGACCCCCAAATTACATTCGAATTTTTACGATTTTTCGCTGTGTCATTAGCCGGCCTTGGCATTAACACACTTATATTATGGATACTGGTGAGTAAACATAAGAAAAACTTTTACGTTTCAAAACTCTTTGCCATTGGCACAGTAATGATTTGGAATTTCCTGATGAATCTGTGGGTTACCTTTCATTAAATTATTTTTTTTCTGATTGTCCACGGTAATATCATTGTTATTTCCGGGATTTATTAAAAAATATCTTTTATTGTATCCTCTTCCTCATCCCAGATAACATTAAAATCATAACTTTCTTTTGGTTTTTTAACGTTTGTTTTGTTGACGGCAGAGTCTTTTTTAAACCACCCGAATTCACGGTTAAGAATTTCTTTCAGTGTTTCTTTCTCCTTAGTGAGACTGGTTTTTATATTTGTTTTATATCCTTCTTTATCAAGGGTGTGATAAACCGGATTATCCACGGTGCCGGTAATGCGGAAAAAATATTTTTCTTTATGTAATCCGTCATCTGTGATCTGCCCGATGTCTTCCACCTGACCGTCCTGTTTTTCTCCGCTGCCGCGCAGTTGCGATATCAGCACATTAAGATGATAGTCTATTTGCTGATCAAAACCATGTGTTCCGTTTACTTTAAAATCGATGGCGCTGCTGTTGATCTCCATTTCAGGAATATAGATCACCTGATCTTTGATTTCAATAATGTTTGTAAGTGTTTCAAACGTAACATTTTTCAGATTGCGGTTTTTCAGATATTTCGATAATCCGCTCAGGGGCTCATAGTCAATCAGTGCACCATTTTCTATTGCAATATCTGCCTTGGCATAAATAGTGGGTTTTTCCACTACAAATGTATTCGACCACAATGAAGCAATCTGAACATCAGCGGTAAGCGTACCCCTGAGATTTTTATCCTGCAGGCTGGTTTGTCCGAAATTATCCATTTCGCCGAACAGCTGACGGATGTCAACCCTTTTTACAGAGGCATCACAGCTGATCAGTAGTTTGTCTGGGGATGTTCCGTCTATCAATCCTGAAAATTTTATCTTTCCGTTCATAGCTGAAAGCGAAATGTCCTTCACCACAAATTGCTTGTTTTTCAAGGTCACGGTACCTGTGATATTTGCCGCGGTGAATTTATTGAATGAAAACTTCCCGACGTCAAGAGCCAGCCTGAAATCAATGTGATCCGGAAGCGTCATCCTGTAAATGGTGTCTTTTTTAGTAGAAGAATACTTAAGTATTTCTCCCAGATCAAAATTCCGGGATGTAACATTGGCATCAATCATCAGATCCTGATTATTTATAAAGAGATAAGGGATAATATTTTTGAATTTTCCTTTCAGCAAAAAATCTGACGACATATAATTGCCTCCGAAGTCTCCGGTTTCGATGTCGTTATTATTAAAAATGAAGGTTCCGTTAAGGTTTGAAAACGTATGTCCGCTCCCTCTTAATACTATTTCTGCATTTTGTATTTCTATTGTCCCTGCCGAATTGCTTGCAATAAAATCGTTTACGGTAAAACCATCCGGACTTTCAACAACCCCCTTAATAGTTGTCTGCATTTTAATTTTGCCTGTTGCCGACTCAACGGTATCTGTCTTAATAAAACGGAAAACATCCTTCAGGTCAAGTTCCGCAGACAGGTTAAGGTCTAAATGGGGCTTGCTGAAATTTGTTATGGTAATGTTTCCGGAGATGGTGCCATCGTTAAGCCGTGAATTAAAACCACGTACAGATAGTCTTGCCGTTGCCGCTTGGTGTCCTTCGCCATTGGTATAATCCGCATTAAAATTAACACGGCTCAGGGTGATGTCGTTTTGTTTTTGTGTGATATTGCCATCTTTCATTCCGAAAGACACAGAAAAAAGAGGATTTGTTTTTGCTCCCGCATATCCTTTTATTATTGCCTTTAAACTAAAATCCCCCCTGAATTCATAATCGCTGAAATAGGTTTTATATTGTGGCGGCAGTTCATTGATAAGAGATTGTATTTTCATTTTTTTTCCGGTAATGACAAGATCCAAGAGGGTAAGGCTTTCTGCATAAGAGATTTTTCCGGTAATATCAAAGAGCAATCTGCCTATGCTGATGCCGCCTTCTTTAAATGATACATAATCCTCGTCCGTATTTACATAAAGCGTCACGTCCACATCGGCGTTTTTATTGGCAAGATAGGTTTCCCTGCCTTGTTTTATCTGGTATACAAACAAGTTGCCGTCAATATTCAGGGAGTAATCCCGGTCAGAAAATTTTCCCTTTAAAATAATATCCCCGGCGAAGACCTTAAAATCCTGATAAAGCCCATAATCAACATAGCTGATACCAATGTCGTCCAGTATTATTTTCTGAAGATCGAGTGAGAATTCCGATTTTGCTGTATCTGCCGAAGGCTTCCAGAAGTGATAATTGTCAGAACGATCCCGGTAAATTTTAATGTTCACATTACCCTCCTCGGCTTCGATTTTTTTTATTCTGTATTTTCCAAACAGAATATCAAATATGCTGAATTGCAGGCTGAGCGAAGATGTTTCGAGAAGATTTCCTTTATGTTTTTTTTCTTTGATGGCATCAAGAACTTTAACATTGTTGAAACTTACAGAGGCGTAAGGAAATTTTTTAAAAAGAGAAAACTGTATGTCTTTTTCAATATCCTGAACGACAATCTCTGTATTAAGACGTTTGTTTAGTTCATTAATGATGATATGTTTAACAGTATCTTCATAGAAATATCCTATGAAAACGCCGGCAGCGCCCAACACAGACAGAACAATCAACAGGCTTACAGCCGTCTTCTTCAGACGGTGCCGGAGCCGGGAGTTTTTAAATCCTGATGACAATTTATTCAAAATATTTCTTTTATTGCTACAAAAATAATACTTGTATACGTTTCAAAACGCTAAAAAATCATCATTTAGTACACATATCCATGATCAGGGCCCCCATAAACCTGTCTGAACGAAACCCTTTTTGAAGTTGAAATGCCTCCGCAATATGGAGTTTACCGGGGATGATATGTTTTGCTTAATGTGCCTGCACACACATGCCAGTGTCGAACGCAAGGGTTTGAAAAACGAAGACGAACGAAAAAATTGGAAGTTTTTTGAGGTGCCCTAATCACAACAGATTACAGATGCTATAAAATAAACCAATCAATATTTTGTCAAAGTGCCACAAATTTTATAATTTAGCTGCTGCATTTAAAATAATATTTTAATAACCGCGTTATAACCCGTACGCTCAAAACAATTACTGTTGCAACTGTTTCTATTTCTGATACATAATTTTGATTTTGCTTATTTTAATTAAATTGTTAATAACCCGGAACAGATAAAATCAAATAATTTCAACATATTATATAATTTTGAAAACTTTATTTTTTGATAAAAAACCTATGAAAAACTTTGTTTTTTCTTTGGTATTGGTGCTGTGTGTTGTATTTTCCACCTTTTCACAGAACAAAGCTCAGGTAGAAAATGAAACGAAATCATCTTTTGTAGTTATTACTTCTGATGCTGCTCCGGTTGGTTATGGTTTTTTTGTCGCCAGAGATCTTCTGGTCACCACCATTAACACGATAGGCAAATATAAAAGCGCACAAATATTGCTGAACAACGGAAAATATTACAACGTTTTGGGATATACTTCTTCGGACCCCGAAAACGACCTGGTACTTCTGAAAACAGATTTAGACAGTGCTTCTTTTGTTTCTATTAACTCACAATATCCGTCAACAGGGCAAAACGTATTTCTGGTTGATCTGAATTCAAAAAACGATCTGGGACTGGTGGAGGCAACCATAAAGGATATCAAAGATTTCGGAGAAGTGAAATTGCTGTCCGTGGAAGCTCAGAATCAGGTTAAAGTAAGCGGTCTTCCTGTTTTTGAGGAGTCCGGCCATGTTATTGGCGTGTCGATTTTGCCGCTTCTTGAAGATCCCGGGCTGAATTTTGCCATACCGGCTGAAAAGATTGAAAACCTTCTGGCCAACCAGCATGAAATAAAAAAGATTTTTTTGCTGATGCCGGCTTTTGAAGATATAAAAGGGCGCTCCCTGGCTAATATGGATAAAAGCGTTGCCTTAAAAGAATTTCTCGATTCGGGAATATCCCGTTATGAACAAAAGGACTATAAAGGAGCTATTGAAAAATTTAATATTGCCCTGCGCATAAGTCCTACCGATGTCGACGCTCTTGTTTTCAGAGGCCAATCCAAATACATGCTGATGCAATATAAAGATGCTATGGAGGATTTTAATAAAGCTATCGTTCTGCAACCTGAATTTGCCGAAGCATACGACCTCCGCGGACTCTGCAAAGCCGAACTGGGCGATATGGATGGCGCATGTGAGGACTGGACACTCTCGTTCGAAAAAGGCTATGACCCCGCCTTTAAACTACTAAAATATTTCTGTGATCTGGAAGAATAAAATAAGCCTGTAATTTAATCGTTTCAGTAGATATCTGTTTATTTCGAACTATTTAAGAAAAACGAGGTCGTGGTTTTCAAACGTTTGTCTGTTTTTATTTTTCTGACACTTTTTTACATAACCATCGTCTGCTCACAAAAAGTCCTTCCCCGGGATTATTTTATTCCGCCCCTTGATATAAAACCTGTTATAACCGGCACTTTCGGGGAAATACGTCCCGACCATTTTCATTCGGGTATTGATTTTGCTACTCAGAATAAAATTAATTCAAATGTATATTGTGTTGCCGACGGCTATGTATCCCGCATTAAAGTTTCGGCTACCGGATATGGAAATGTGATTTATGTGACGCATTCAAACGGTTTTGTTTCCGTGTATGCACACCTCAATGAATTTAATGTTGTGGTTGCAGATTATATCAGAAACAAACAATATGAAAAAAAATCTTTTGAAATAGAAATTTTTCCCAACCCTGAGTTATTTAAATTCAAAAAAGGCGATATCATAGGTTATTCAGGCAATTCAGGATCTTCATCCGGTCCGCACCTGCATTTTGAGATACGCAACGAAAAAACGGAACGGCCATTAAATCCTTTACTTGCAGGGTTTTCGGTTTATGACAAAACATGCCCGGACATATCGGGAATATGTTTTTATCCGGTTTCTGCAAACAGTAAAGTGAATCAGGATAAACAGAAATGTTACCTCAGCACTGTTAAAAAAAACAACATATATAGTCTTAAAACCATTGATACACTTACACTTTCCGGCGGTATCGCTTTTGGCGTTGAAGCTGCCGACAGGCACAACACCGCCGAAAATTCAGGCATATATTCGCTGGAAATATTCGTTGATGATAATTTGTTTTTTAAAATATCCTTCGATTCCATCGATTTTGATGAAGGACGCTATATAAATACGTTGACAGATTATCCCGAATACGTTACAAGCAGAAAAAAAATCATCCAGACTCATTTAACCCGTGGAAATCGTTTGAATATATACTCTGCTGTTGAACACCGGGGCGTTTATTTTTTCACAGACACCTTGTTGCACAATATTAAATTTGTTGCTTCTGATTTTTACAAAAACAGCACAGCGGTCAATGTCGTTGTTAAATCTGAAGCGCCGCAGGAAGAAAAAAACAATGCCGACCCTGATCTGCCCCTGTTCAGATACGGACTCAAAAATCATTTCGAAAAGGATAATATCATCCTTGATATCCCTGCTGATGCACTGTATGATTCTGTTTTTTTTGAGTATGCATCCATTAAACGCACCAGGTATACCTATTCGGCCATCCATCGTATCCATAATAAAACAACCCCCCTGCACAAGGCTGTCGTGCTCAGGATCAAACCCGATACCATCGTACGGGAGAGTCTGTTACCGAAACTCACACTGGCAGATGTAACACAAAACGCATTTACATTTATAAAAAGTAACTGGGAAAACGGGTACCTTTCGGCAAATGTGCGCAAATTCGGCAGCTATGCCATTATTGCCGACACAACCCCTCCGGTTATTACCCCCCCGATAAACTATAACAACAAGCAAATCAGTTTTACGGAAATACTGTCTTTCAGGATCACCGACAATTTTTCCGGTATTGATACCTATACCCTGATCATTAACGATAAGTGGGCGCTGGCAGAATATGATGCAAAAAACAACCTGTTATATTATAAGGTCGACAAATCACATTTTAATAAAGGGAATAATACCATTAACCTTGTTGTTACCGACCATCTCAATAATAAAAGCTCATACAATGCCATAATGCTGAATTAATTTTGGTTTGATTATTGCAAACAGCTTGCATTAAAAATATAATTTTACTCAAATTTTAAAACATGAAAAAAGTTGTCTTGATATCAGGCCTGATTTTCTTCACCGGATTGTCCGGGAGCATTGTGTTGTCGCAGGTAGCCGATATCCCGGTGGATGAAGACACCAAACTGATCACTTATAAAGAAGTGGTGGAGCAGCAAGGTGATAAAAGCAAGTTGTACAATACGGCCATTGCCTGGATAAATGCCAACTATAAAAATCCCAATGAAGTCACAACCATAAGGGAGCCGGAAAACGGCAAACTTGTCCTGAATCACCGTTTCAAACTTTACAACGTAGATAAAAAAGGCCTGAAAACAGATGCCGGCGTAATTAACTATACATTGAAACTTGAATTTAAACCCAATAAATACCGTTATATTTTCACCGATTTTTCTCTTCAGGCTGTGTCAAAATTTCCACTGGAACGCTGGCTTGACAAAAACGACCCGCAGTACACCCCTGCATGTGAAAATTACCTTTTCCAGGTAGATTCCACGGTCAATGGAATTATTGACCGGCTGAAAGAATCCATGGTTCCTAAGGTTGAGAAACCAGACGAATGGTAGAGTGGTAAGTGTCGGGGTGACTGGCACATTAATGGCCTGTGCGCAGTCACCCCGACACGTTCAGGACGAAACTTCAGTTTATAACATACAGGCGGATACAACATCCGCTTTTTTTTTATCTTTGTGCAAATAAATAATTATGAATACAATTTCCGACTTCATCTGTAACATTCCCAAAGCAGAGCTGCATTTGCATATTGAAGGCACTTTTGAGCCGGAACAACTGTTTGAGATCGCTGCCCGGAATTATATCACTATCGAATACAAAAGTATTGAAGAACTGCGAAGCGCTTATAAATTCAACAACCTGCAGGAGTTTCTTGATATCTATTATACCGGCGCTTATGTACTTCAGACTGAAAAAGATTTTTACGAGCTGACCATGGCCTACCTGAAAAAAGCTGCAGAACAGAACATTGTACATACGGAAATCTTTTTCGATCCGCAAACGCACCTGCATAACGGAGTTCCTTTTCCGGTGTTTTTCAAAGGCATATATGATGCAATCACTGATGCCAAAAAACGATATTCTATAAACACAGGGATCATCATGTGTTTTCTACGCCATCTGAGCGAAGAGTCGGCTTTTCAGACACTGGAAATTGCTTTGCCCTATAAAGATAAAATTCTTGGTGTGGGGCTTGATTCTTCTGAGGTGGGCAACCCTCCTGAAAAATTCACCAGGGTTTTTCAAAAAGCCCGCGAATATGGGTTTCTGACCGTGGCTCATGCCGGGGAAGAAGGTCCCTCCGCCTACATCAGTGAAGCATTGGATCTATTAAAAATTGCCCGTATTGATCATGGGAACAACTCGAAAGACAATGATCAGCTGATGGATGAGATCGCCCTGAAAAAAATCCCGCTGACCATGTGTCCGCTGTCTAATCTTAAACTGGCCGTGGTAAAAGACCTGAAAGATCATCCGTTAAAAAAATTCCTGGACAAAAAAATTCCCGTTACGGTCAATTCCGACGATCCCGCCTATTTCGGAGGTTATCTCAACGAAAACCTGATCGCCATCCAGCAGGCGCTGAACCTTACTTCTGATGATATCATCACGCTGGTAAAAAATTCTTTCGAGGCTTCGTTCATTGACAAACAACAGAAAGAAAAATATTTGTCAATGGTTGATAATTTTGTTGCTGAATACGTAAATAATTAAAACCCTGCCCGGTAAAAAACACATAAAAATCCTCGAACCCGGAGAAATAGCAGATTTTGTCAAATGCAATAATGAAGCAGCTTTCCGTTCGGGGCAACTATATGAATGGGTATGGAAAAAACGCGCTGTTTCTTTTGATGAAATGACCAACATTCCTGCCTCTTTCAGGGAAAAGCTGAACAAGGTTTTTTTATGTAATTCCATAGTTTCTTTTAACGAATATGTTTCACAGGACGGAACACGTAAATATGCTTTTTATTTATCCGATGGTGCTGTCATTGAAAGCGTGCTGATCCCTTCCGGTACAAGGGTTACAGCATGTGTTTCATCCCAGGTGGGCTGCCCGCTGAACTGTAGGTTTTGCGCCACCGGACAGCTCGGTTTTACCAGGAATCTGGACGCAGCTGAAATACACGATCAGATCATAATGCTGATGAATCTGACCCGAAAGAATTATCAGACGGAACTTGACAATATCGTTGCTATGGGCATGGGAGAGCCCCTGCTCAATTATGAAAACACACGGTCTGCGCTGGACAAGATATCCTCAAAGGATCTGCTGAATTTTTCCCCGCAGCGCATAACGGTATCTACCTCAGGAATCACCGAAGGTATAAAACAAATGGCCGATGAAAATTCGCCGTACCATCTGGCAGTATCACTACATTCGGCTATTGAAAGCAAACGACAATCCATGATGCCGGTGGCCAAAAAATACCTGCTCAGAAACCTGATAGAATCATTGAAATACTATCATAACAAAACCCGGAACAGGATTACTATCGAATACATATTGTTCGACAAGATCAACGACAGTATGGAAGATGCCCGGGCTTTGGCTGAATTTTGCAGAAATTTCCCTGTAAAAATCAACGTCATTCCTTACAATTCCGTTTCAGACGCCACATTCCACAAAAGCAAGCCGGAAGCGGTAAGTTTTTTTGTTGATTTTCTGAAAAATAAAAATATTATTGTACATTTACGAACCAGTAAAGGCGGAGATATTATGGCTGCCTGCGGGCAACTGGCACTGAACCAAAAATCAAATGAATTATGAAAGCTGAAATTACTATGCAGGATGTTATGGATTCCATCAGGAATGTGCCTGATTTTCCTAAGCCGGGGATATTATTTAAAGATATTACCACTGCCCTGAAAAATCCTGATATTTACCAATACATCTTTGAAAAAACCTATGAATATTATAAAGATTCCGGGATCACCAAGGTAGTCGGTATTGAATCACGCGGATTCATACTCGGCGGTGCGCTGGCCGCCAGGCTTAACGCTGGCTTTGTTCCTATTCGTAAGCCGGGGAAGCTGCCTGCAGCGACGTATTCAAAATCGTATTCACTTGAATATGGCGAAAACATATTACATATCCATCAGGACGCTCTGGACAAAGACGATATCGTATTGTTACACGACGACGTACTTGCAACCGGGGGTTCGGCAAGAGCAGCTATTGACCTTATACGGCTTTTTCAGGTAAAAAATCTGAAAATAAATTTTATCTGTGAACTCGGTTTTTTAAACGGCAAATCTAATATATATGACGATATAGACATTTTTTCTTTAATCAGTTTTTGATCGTAAGTACATAATTATTAGTAAAATACTTGCTTTCTAAATAAAAATTATATATCTTTGTTTAAAATAAGATATATGCTGAAAATAGAAAAAATCAATCTCGACAAATTAGATTATGCAGTCGACAAATTAAGAGCGTTAGCACATCCTATGAGAGTTGCTATTCTTCAGATGCTTTATGCGAACAAAAAAATGAATGTTACCGAAATCTACAAAAAACTGCAAATTGAACAGGCATCTGCATCTCACCATTTAAGCATTCTGAAGATAAGAGGTATTCTTGAATCACGCAGGGACGGGAAAAAAACCTTTTATGCGATAAAAGAAAGCGCCGTGTCAAAAATTATAGAATGTATTGAGCTTTGCGAAGACTAAACTGACTACACTGCTTTTTCTACTTACGTCCAAAATCTGCCGGGATCTCACCCCAGGACCCGGTATGCCATTTTAGTATCCTGTTTGAAAATGCATTATCTGCCAACCATTTTTCTGCACGGGACAACAGCGTAAAAAGTTCTTCATTACGGTCAGTTCTGACCAGTTTAGTGTTTGCCATTTTGTCTTTCACCCATTTTATCGCGGTATGGCTGTCGCTGTATACGGGCAATTCAGAGTTTTTTTGTTTTAGTAATGCAAGGGCATGAACAATAGCCAGAAATTCTCCTATGTTGTTGGTTGCATCCTGAAAAGGCCCCTGAAAAAAGAGCTGCTCACCGGTAGCGGTATAAACGCCCCTGTATTCCATTATTTTCGTTTTGGTATTCCAGGCTGCATCAACACTTATCGTATTTTTTTCCGGTTTTCCGGTACCCGTAGTTTTGGCGGACTTACTTTTCTGCTTATTCTTATTATAAATATATTTCGCCGGATCTCCCGCAAAGGCCGACATGGCTGATTCGGCATTATCAAAGGCCTTATATACAGCCCCTTCAAACTTATCAACCTGTTCCAGGCATTCTTCCCAGGTCTTGTATATACCGGGGTTTTTGCCTTTCCACACTACATAAACTTTTCGTTTTTTCATTATTTGACAGCTTCTGATCACATTTAGAAATTGTTTTGATTTTATCTTTTAATATCTTTATGCGTCTTTTTTGCTGCAACTTCGTTAGATTTTTCGACATAGGGTAAACTATGTCTGCAAAATCTGCCTTGTTTCGCTAAAAAATCCATCATAAATCTTATTTAATATAAAATCAAAACAGTTTCTTAAAAAAACAATGTAAATTTACTTTAAAAATCAAAACAAAAATGAGCAGAAATAAATACCTGATAGTGTTGTTATTGCTAATGTTTACCTCATGCGGCCACAACAAGATTTTCGAAAAACATATCAAAATTGAAAATTATTTATGGAAACGCGATAACATAATTAAATTTGAAGTGCCTGTAGAAGATACAATAAGCCTATATGATGTAACTATTGCCATCAGGCACACATCCTATTATGCGTATGCCAATATCCGTGTGAACATGATGATCTCCTATCCATCGGGGGATACCCGTACCAAAGATTTCAATATCTTTGTCAGGGATACCGACGGTAGTTTTAAAGGCGACGGCGCCGGCGATCTCTGGGACATCACCTATCCGGCCCTTCAGGGCATCAGCCTGCCATTCAAAGGGACTTATATTTTCGAAGTCCAGAACATAATGCCGCTTATCGAAACGGATGATATCATGGATGTAGGATTAATAGTGCGAAAATCGAAAAAACAGATTGATAAAGATCAATAATCATATTATTACTATTTTAAAAACGCTTCCCGATAAGCCCGGAGTATATCAGTTTTATAACAACGCCGGAATCATTATCTATGTGGGTAAGGCCAAAAGCCTGAAAAAAAGAGTCCGCAGTTATTTTAAAGAAGAGGCGCAGCAAACGGGCAAGGTCAGTGTGCTCGTAAAAAAAATTGCCGATATAAAATATATTGTTGTTGATAACGAATACGAGGCGCTGCTGCTCGAAAATAACCTGATCAAAAAATACCTTCCGCGCTATAATGTGCTGCTGAAAGACGATAAAACCTATCCCTGGATATGTATAAAAAACGAACATTTTCCAAGGGTTTTTCCGACACGCCATATCGTAAAAGACGGCTCGGAGTATTTCGGCCCCTATGCCTCCGTGCGCATGATGAACACGCTCCTCGACCTGGTTACGCAGATATTCCGGCTTCGGTCCTGTACGTACAATCTTTCGGACGAAAATATCCAACGCCGTAAGTACAAGGTCTGTCTCAAATATCATATCGGCAATTGCAAAGGCCCCTGCGAAGGATTTGAAAGTGAAGAAGAATACAACGAAACGATAGGCCACATCCGGGAGATCATCAGGGGTAATATCAATGCCGTTCAACAGCGGCTTAAAACACTGATGAACAGCTTTGCCCGGGAGTACGAATTTGAAAAAGCACAAATCATAAAAGAAAAAATTGAATTACTGCAGAATTACCAGAGCAAATCAACGGTGGTGAACCCTTCCATCAGCAATGTGGATGTGTTCAGCATCATCGAAGACGATGACACGGCTTATGTCAATTTTTTGAAAGTGGTCGACGGGGCCATCGTACAGGCACATACGGTTGAACTCCGCAAGCATCTTGATGAAACACCCGGACAGTTGCTTGAATTTGCCATTACCGATCTTCGGGAACGTTTAAAAAGTAATTCCCGGAAAATCATCGTTCCTGTTTCTCTGAGTATAGATTTCCCCGGAATAAAAATTACCGTACCCCGCAAAGGCGATAAAAAAAAGCTGCTTGACCTTTCGGTAAACAATGCCAGATACTACCGGCTTGACAAAGAAAAACAAAAGGAACTTATCGATCCCGACCGGCATGTAAACCGGATCATGGACCAGGCCATGAATGATCTGCATCTTAATGAACGCCCCAACCATATCGAATGTTTTGACAACTCAAATATACAGGGCAGTTTCCCTGTGGCGGCCATGGTGGTCTTCAAAAATGCACGACCTGAAAAAAACGAATACCGTCACTACAACATTAAAACCGTAGAAGGCCCTGATGACTTTGCCTCCATGGAGGAAGTCGTGTTCCGCAGATATAAACGACTTCTTGAGGAAAACAAACCATTACCGAAACTTATCGTGATCGACGGTGGCAAAGGACAGTTAAGCGCTGCGGTCAACAGTCTTGAAAAACTTGAACTCAGAGGAAAAATCGCCATTATCGGTATCGCCAAAAAGCTCGAGGAAATTTATTTCCCGGGAGATTCTTTTCCTCTGTATCTGGATAAAAAATCAGAAACATTAAAACTCATACAACAGTTGCGCGACGAAGCACACCGTTTCGGTATCACCCACCACCGCCAAAAACGGCAGAAAACCCTGTCAAAATCCATTTTGACGGATATTGACGGCATCGGTTATGAAACCGCACAGAAACTATTACGTAAGTTTAAATCAGTAGAAAACATTAAAAAAACATTATACGATGATTTAAAAGCCGTGGTTGGCCATCAGAAAGCAGAACTATTAATATCCTACTTCAAAAAAAGACCTTAACTTTGTTATAAAAAAAATCTGTATTTATTTTGTATAACCATTTTTTAAACACCCGTTATGAAAAAAATTCATTTTGTTTTAATCACAGGCGTATTCGTCATGGCAGCCTTAGTTGCCTGCAAATCCTCTAAGAAAAAAATGGACAACAACTCAGGCACCTCCACAGAAAACACAACGCCGGTCAACATCACTGAAAGCAATAATTTATTTGCGCTCGATCTTTATAAAAAGATTGGTGATAAACCGGAAAATCTTTTTTATTCACCGTACAGCATTTCTACGGCCCTGGCCATGACTTACACCGGTGCGCGCGGAAAAACTGAAAAAGAAATGAGCACGGTGATGCACTTTCCAGCAAACAGCGAGGTGTTTTATAGTAAATATAACGAATCTCTTAAAGATATCGGTGGCTTGAGCGACGGAAGCGCCAACACCATTTATAATGCAAATTCTATCTGGGCTCAGAAGAATTTTAAATTCTCTGAAGAATTTCTGAACGTGATAAAAAACAGTTTTAATTCGTCGGTCAATCTGGTTGATTTCATAAATGAAACCGAAAAAAGCCGTGTACAGATCAATAAATGGGTGGATGGACAGACCCACGAAAAGATCAAAGACCTGATACAGCCCGGACTTATTGACTACCTGACAAGACTGGTGCTGGTCAATGCCATTTATTTTAAAGCTAACTGGGATACGGCATTTGACGAAAAACTGACTCAAAAACTGGATTTTCATGTTGACGAAACAACAGCAGTACCCTGTAATTTCATGGTTGCTGATCACAAATACAACTTTTACGAACAGGAAGACGGACTCAAAGCCATTGAAATACCTTATTCGAAAGGGAAATTGTCAATGCTGATCATCTTACCCAAAGACAACGCGGGTTTTAACACACTGAAAAAGAACCTGACGCCCGATCTTTATAAAAAAATCATCGCCGGACTGACTGCCAAAAAGGTAAAACTGTTTCTTCCAAAGTTTAAGACCACATCGGAATTTGAATTAAGCGACATGCTCAAGCAGATGGGTATGCCTCTTGCATTTTCCGACAAGGCAGATTTTTCGGGCATGACCGGCGCCAAAGATCTAAAGATAAGCAAGGTCATTCATAAGGCTTTTGTTGAGGTGAATGAATCCGGAACCGAAGCCGCCGCCGCTACTGCCGTGGTGATGCGCATAAAGTCCATGCCGATGAAACAGCCGGAATTCAAAGCCGACCATCCGTTTATGTTTTTCATCAAGGAAAACAAAAACAACAGCATCCTGTTTGCAGGAAATATTTACAACCCGACCAAATAATAAAATGCCGGATTTTAAATTAATAAAAACCTCAGGGTGGAAAGATTACGAACTTATCGATACCGGCAACTTTGAAAAGTTAGAACGTTTTGGCGACTTCATACTTTCGCGCCCCGAACCACAGGCCTGCTGGAACAAATCACTGCCTGAGCACGAATGGCAAAAACAGGCTCATGCAAAATTTGTTAAGTCCTCCGTAAAAGAAAGCCATAGCGAAAAAGGACAATGGCAGATACTGAAAAAAATGAACGAACAGTGGTTTGCCGGTTATTCTTACAAAGCCATGAGTTTAAGGTTTCGCCTGGGGCTGACGGCCTTCAAACATCTTGGATTGTTTCCCGAACAGGCCGATAACTGGAATTATATTTTCGATGTTGCTACTGAATTAAAAAATATTCATCCCCGGGTTCTGAACCTTTTTGCTTATACCGGAGGCGCATCTCTTGCGGCCAGGTCCACCGGAGCCGATGTGGTGCATGTTGATTCGGTGAGGCAGGTGGTCAGCTGGTCGCGTGAAAACATGGAAGCCAGCGGATTGGACGGCATACGCTGGATTGTGGATGATGCCATGAAGTTCGTAAAACGTGAGGTGCGGCGCGGAAACAAATACCACGGGATCATACTTGACCCACCGGCTTACGGCCGCGGACCGGACGGGGAAAAATGGGTACTTGAAGAAGAAATCAACGAACTGATAAAATGTTGTTCCATACTGCTCGAAGAACAAAACTCTTTTCTGGTTTTGAACCTTTATTCTATGGGGTTTTCAGCCCTGGTTGCTGATAACCTTATGGGCTCGTATTTTACGAACATTAAAAATAAAGAACTTGGCGAGCTTTATATTCCGGATAACTTTGGGAAAAACCTTCCGCTGGGGACTTTTTACAGGATGAAGACTTCTTGAATCCTTACTTTCCGGTAAAAATAAATTGAAATTCATGGAAGGCACACAGGCACAACATTTTGAAATGTTATGTCTTTACCTGTTATGATTTTGTACGGAAGCTTTTTTGTCATAATGCCGATAGGGTAAATGTTGCAGTACAATTCATCGGACTGATACAGATAGCATATCGGTATTGAACCCTCTACGGGTTTCATTTCTGTATATTTTTCAAAAAAAATCTTCTCAAATTTTGATTTGGCAATCCCCCAAAAGAATTTATTCAATTATTATTATTTTTGTAATTATTTCCTCCCCTCCTATAATTCTGATAAAATACATTCCCGCCGTTATGTTGCTTAAATTGATTTTCATGGATACTGTAACGGGATCTTTTATTATCTCCTCAAAGATGTTTTCTCCGTTTATATTAAGAACCTGAACAGACATTGTATTCTTTAAATTAGTTAAATAAAATGTGCCATCGGATGGATTGGGGAAAATTGCAGTGCATGAATTATTTACTTCACTGATGCCTATATTGGTTGATGGGGAATATTCCCAAAAATCATTTTTATAAATTGTATCGAGCCCGGAACCTAAATAACCTTTATTTCCAATAGTAAAACCCAAAGCATCTGTACGCCCACCTCCATTAAAATCTGCTTTTTGTTCCCAGGTATCAGAAACCGGGTTGTATTCCCAGAAATCTTTCAATACATCTGAATTGTTTTGCCTGCCTGTACCGATATAACCCCTGTTTAAAATAGAAAAACCAACAGCCCCCGTTCTTCCCGCTACACCGCAATCTGCCTTTTGTGTCCAATTGCCGGTGGCAGGATCATATTCCCAGAAATCCTTTAATCTTGTAGTGCCAGGGGCATAACCGGTTCCAATATAACCTTTGTTCCCAATGCTAAAACCAACAGCATAACTTCTTGCCACACCACTAAAATCATTTTTTCTAACCCACAGATTGGTGACAGGATCATATTCCCAAAAATCTGATCCACCGCTTCCTGTGCCAATATATCCTTTATTTCCAATATTAAATCCGACGGCACCCTTTCGTTGAATACCTTCAAAATGCGCTTTTTCTGTCCATGTATTTAAAGCGGGATCGTATTCCCAAAAATCAGACTTATTACCAATATTATCGGCGCCTGTTCCTAAATACCCTTTACTCCCGATACTAAAACCTACTGCCCATTGTCTTGCGGTTCCTGCAAAATCAGCTTTTTGAGTCCAAACATTAGTGATCGGGTCAAATTCCCAAAAGTCCTTTTTAAATTTGATCCCATCATAACCGGTACCGATATAACCTTTATTTCCAATACTGAAACCTACTGCCCGGACACGGCCAATTGTACCAAAACCGGTTTTAAGAGTCCATGCATTGACCAATGTATCGCACTCCCATATGTCATTTATAATATTATAAGAACTGTCGGCGCCAAGTCCTATATATCCTTTATTGTTAACACTAAATCCAACCGACCGATATCGTTTACTTCCCTCAAAATCCATTTTTTGAATCCAGACATCAGTAATTGGGTTGTATTCCCAAAAATCATTACGTTCATCACTGCTCCCGTTAAGACCCGTTCCCAAAAAGCCCTTATTACCTATATTAAAACCCGCAGCATAATACCTGCTGTCTCCGGCAAAGTCATTCTTACGCGTCCAGGTATCAGAAACAGGATCATATTCCCAAAAATCCTTAAAATAATCCCAATTATCGGTTCCTGTTCCAACATAAGCTTTGGCCCCAATACTAAAACCGGTTGCAGCGTATCGCGGAACTCCGCCGAAGTTCGCCTTTTGAGCCCACGAATCAGTTGAGGGATCATACTCCCAAAAATCTTTTTTATAATTTGTACCATCGAATCCGGTTCCTATGTAACCTTTATTTCCTATGCTAAATCCAACGGCACTCTGCCGGGGAGTTCCTCCGAAATTTGCTTTTTGAGTCCAAATATTTGTTGCCGGATCGTATTCCCAAAAATCAGCTGTAAAACCGGAGGCATCATAACCGGTTCCGATATATGCTTTACTTCCAATACTAAAACCTACGGCAACCGTTCTGGGACTGCCGCCGAAACTGGCTTTTTGAGTCCAGACATTGGTTGCCGGATCGTATTCCCAAAAGTCATTTCTTCTTGATTCGCCATCAAAACCACTACCTACATAGCATTTATTACCGATAGTAATACTTACAGCACTGACTCTTGGATTCGCCCCATTTGGCATAGTACATCCGATATCACTTTTCTGTACCCATGTATCCTGATTTTGAGAATACAAAAACAGGGAACAAAAATGTATAATTGTGATTAAAATTGTGATTTTTTTCATCTAAAGGACTTTTAACTTTTTTAATTCTTCAATTGTTATGCCGGGGGGCATCTCACCGTTTTTAATTTTTATTATGATGCGGTTGGCCACTTTTTTTGCATCCGCTTTGGTCTTGAAACCATTGTTACCAGGATATCCGGGGATAGTTGGCTGGTGAATTCGTAACTGTTTTTCAAAATATATATCATATCCCCAGGTCATATTTGCTGAGGGAATGATAGTGTAAGAAATGCCGGAATTTTTTTTGGTATTTTTCTTAGGATGATTTGCTTCCGTTTGTGAATACGTTTTGAATGCAGAAAAGATAATTATAACAGAAATGAGCTTTATTAACCCTGAATTTTTAATCATAGTCATACTATATTATGCTTTTGTAAATCTTTTATAAATGTATTTTTTATAATAGTGGTTGGTATTTATATTGGGGTCTTTCTGAGCGGCCATTTTTGAAAAAAATCTTTCCTTTTACGATAAATTTATATTTTTCAAGATTAGTTAAAGAATTGTTGTTTCTTCATTTTTCTGCATTTTTCATCCAAAAAGTTTTGCTTTGCCAAAACGCCAGCCGATTCTGAAACCTAATTGTACCGATAAGAATATTCCCCCGTCTTTGAGCTTTAATGGCGGATCATAATAATCTTTAACAGAGCCCTCATGAAGATATAAAATATCTTCGCTTCGGCTGACGACACCGCCCCGGTACATCATGCCTATTGAAAAAAACGCATCGAACAAAAACTTTTTTATCTGAGGGGTTTGTACACCAATGATTGCATTAAGATTAACAGCAGCGCTTTTTTCGCTTTGAATCGCATAAAAAGACACGTGGTAATAATCCGAACCATCAGCATCCAAAAAGATCAATTTGTCGGTATAATAATAGTAGTGAAACCCAAGCTGCGGGCCGAAATACAGGTGTTTCTTTTTCGAAAGAAAAAATTTCGGAATAACTTCCAGGGAGAATCCTTTACGATAAAGATAAGATTGATCAAACATGGTAATGTGTCTTCCCCTGATATTTGTGAGTGTAGTCAGGAAATAAGCAAAGTCATAACGGCTGGCATCAGGTTTTGCATACCATATCCCGACTCCCATATCGAGACAAAGATTTCTTTTTATGGGCAGTTCAAAATTCAGATTGATTTCGTTTACAAGATCCCGGACCAAGTTGGTTTTTATTCCGTAATGCATGGGGCATGTGTCAAGAGCCGCAAACATATTTTTTCTGCGTTGTATCTTTTTATCCATATCGGCAGCATATTTTTCTGCAGAAACATGTTTATAAAGCGGATCGTAATGTTCCTTTGCCTCAACGATAATTTCTGTTTTGGATAGTTTTTCGAATTCCAGATAGCTCATAACACTGAAGTACGGGCGGCTGTCTGATTGTTCCGCAGCAATCATCATTTGTTTTTCAGAAAGCATTATAGCAGCCGGCCCGGACAATACCAGACTTTTTATATCGGCAGGAAAAACAGTATCTGCTCCAACCAGCAAAAAACCGGCAGTAATTTTCGAAATTTTTGATTTGTGGGAAATATCATTACGGTCAACCCATGCAAAAACATTTCCTTTTTTAAATATTATGTATTTGCTTATCTTGCCCGGTACGGGTGTTGATGCCTGAAAAACCACAACCGTGTCTTCATTTTTGAACGGCTGGGCCATTGAAAGAGACGTGAAAAATAACATCAATAACAGGAAAAGGATACTCTTTTTCATTATAACCATCGTTTTTGCACTCTGTTTGGTATAGAACAATTAAATGAATTAAACTATTTCAACTGATAAAATTAATCATAATATTAAACATCCATTTTTTTACAAATAAAAAACATTCATTTGGATTAATATTCACAAAAAAGTTTTATGTTTGAATATCAAAAATTTTAACCTTAAAATAAATAGATCATGGCAGATTTTATTTATGAAAAACCTTTTCAGATTGAGAAGGACTTAACCCAATACCGGTTGCTTACAAAAGATTATGTAAGCGTCATAGAGGCAGGCGGAAGAAAAATACTCAAAGTGGATCCGAAAGGCCTGGAACTCCTTGCAAAAGAAGCGATCTATGATCTTTCATTTTTTCTCAGGGCTTCACATCTTGAAAAACTTGCCCTGATACTTGATGATCCTGACGCAACAGACAACGACAGCTTTGTGGCATACAACATGCTTAATAACACGGTTATTTCTGCTAAGGGAGAACTCCCGTGGTGCCAGGATACAGGAACGGCTATCGTGATAGGTAAAAAAGGCGAGCAGGTCTGGACCGGCGGCCATGATGCAGAGTATCTCTCAAAAGGAATATTTACAACTTATCAGGAAAAAAATCTCAGGTATTCACAGGTGGTCCCGTATACGATGTTTGAAGAAAAAAACAGCGGAACCAATATGCCTGCCCAGATAGACATCTATGCTACAGAAGGCGATACTTATCAGTTTCTTTTCATCACCAAGGGTGGCGGGTCTGCAAATAAAACCTTTCTCTACCAGCAGACCAAGTCGCTGTTAAATGAAGAATCGCTGATAAAATTTGTAAAAGAAAAGATCAAAGAACTTGGCACTTCTGCCTGTCCGCCTTATCATCTGGCATTTGTCATTGGCGGCACCTCTGCTGAAGCTAACCTCAAAGCCGTTAAAGAAGCTTCTGCAGGATATTATGACCAGCTTCCTATTACGGGCAATGCCAGCGGACGTGCATTCCGTGATATAGAATGGGAAAAGAAAATTGAGGAACTGTGCCGGGAATATGGCGTGGGCGCACAGTTTGGCGGTAAATACTTTGTTCATGATGTCAGGGTTATCCGTATGCCCCGCCATGCTGCTTCATGCCCGGTGGGAATGGGCGTAAGCTGTAGCGCCGACAGGAATATAAAAGCGTATATTAACGAAAACGGGATCTACCTTGAAGAACTTGAAAAGAATCCTGAACGTTTTATGCCGGCGAAAGCGCCGGAGCTGGAAAAAGCTGTTGAGATCAACCTCGACAGGCCGATAAAAGAGGTGCTTGCCGAGCTGACAAAATACCCGGTCAAAACGAGGTTGAGCCTGACGGGAACACTCATCGTTGCCAGAGATATTGCCCATGCACAGATCAAAAAACTTCTTGACCAAGGTAAACCCATGCCGGAATACTTCAAAAACCACCCCATCTATTATGCCGGGCCGGCAAAAATCCCTGCAGGAATGCCTTCGGGAAGTTTCGGACCGACAACAGCAGGACGTATGGACTCTTATGTAGACCTGTTTCAGAGCATGGGTGGTTCACTGATTATGTTAGCCAAAGGGAACAGGAACAGATCAGTGATCGAAGCCTGTAAAAAATATGGAGGTTTCTACCTGGGTTCTATTGGCGGGCCGGCTGCGATACTTGCGGCAGAAAATATCAAATCGGTCGAAGTGGTCGATTTTGAAGATCTGGGAATGGAAGCCGTCAGAAAGATACGGGTAGAAAACATGCCTGCGTTCATTTTGACTGATGATAAGGGAAATGATTTCTTTGATGAATACAATAAATAAAACTATTGTGCCCTATGTGCCTATGTGGTAAAAAATAGGGACTCATTATCACCACATAGACACAATAGACACATAGACACACATAGAAAATGACAAAAAAAAGAAATTGACGAACTGACTTATGTTACCGGTATTTTCATCCCAATTATTGACTTATTTGAAGCTGCTTGAAAAGCCCAAGGGTATTCTTATCAACTTCAATTGTACAAATATTTTCAAAGAAGGACAAAAAACTTTTGTAAACGAATATTATGCTTTGCTTGATTAATAATTACCTATTGTGCCCTATGTGCCTATGTGGTAAAGAAAAGGCGTTTATTTTCACCACATAGACACAACAGACACGTAGACACACATAGAAAATGACAAAAAAAGAAATTGACGAACTGACTTATATAATAATTGGATGTGCCATTGAGGTTCATAAACAATTAGGTCCAGGACTACTTGAGTCGGTTTATGAAAAATGTTTCATACAGGAATTATTATCTCAAAATTTAAAAGTTCAATCTCAGATAAGCATACCATTACACTATAAGGGCGTTAATATTGACTGTGAGCTCCGATTAGATGTCCTTGTAGATGATGCTATCGTTGTTGAATTAAAAGCCGTTGATGTATTGTTACCGGTATTTTCCGCTCAAATATTAACCTATCTAAAACTTCTTGAAAAGCCCAAGGGTATTCTTATCAACTTCAATTGTACAAATATTTTCAAAGAAGGACAAAAAACTTTTGTAAACGAATATTATGCTTTGCTTGATTAATAATTACCTATTGTGCCCTATGTGCCTGTGTGGTAAAGAAAAGGCGTTTATTTTCACCACATAGACACAACAGACACATAGACACACATAGTTGAATTATGAGGGTTGTTGTTCAGAGAGTTAGTGAGGCGTCGGTATTGATAAATAATACGGAGAAGAGAAGTATTGGCTTGGGCTTGCTTGTTTTGCTTGGCATTGAGGAGGCAGACTCGGATGAGGATATTGAATGGCTTTGCGGAAAAATTGCACGCTTGCGTATCTTTAACGATGAGCAGGGTATAATGAATCTTTCCGTCTGTGATGTGGCGGGCGAAGTGATGGTGATCAGTCAGTTTACGCTTCATGCCAGTACCAAAAAAGGTAATCGCCCGTCGTACATCCGTGCTGCAAAACCGGAAATTGCCATCCCGTTGTACGAAAAATTCCTTCAACGCATGAAGGCCGAAACAAACGGCAATGTGGTCAGCGGGGAATTCGGGTCTTATATGCAGGTAGGCCTTGTTAATGATGGCCCGGTAACGATAATGATTGATACGAAGGAGAAAGAATAAGGCGCATTATTGTTTTCTTTTATCCCAGATTCTAACGCTTCGAGAAAGTAGTATAATACATCTACCTAATAATAATGTATTTTTTTAAATTCTGTGTTCATTTCTTTTGCTTATCCAAAAGAAACGAACCAAAGAAAATGATAGCCCAGACAATGCTTCTGCCCGCTCTCAGAAAATATTGAAAATCTATTCAAAGTAGTCCCGACCAGCAATGCTGCGTCGGGAAACCCATCCGTTGGCGTGGCCTTTGAAGATTTTCTGATATTTTCTGATTCACGCCATCGCCGGCCCGCTGACTGGGCGGGCCAATGCACGTTGTTTCTACGAAACAATAAAAGGTTCGACAAGGTGCCGGACATTTCAACAATATTGTTAATCTGTTGAAATGCTGTTGTTTATAATAAGTCAGATGGATTTAGGTATTAGTATTATTCTATTACGAAATTTGCGGTTATCGATTTGCACTATCCACATCGACAAGTTTATATGCTTTATTCCCCATTTTGAGTGCTGCAGCATAGTCGATCTGGTGTTTTCCGCTGGGATTACCTGCTTTAACAAAAGCATCATCACAGGCACAGGCATTGTCCACCATGTCGTGGCTGGCTTTTTCGATGGCGACAATATCCATTGATACGAGGATGCCAATATCCTCAAGGAATGGTTTGGGTGCAAAACTTGCACAATCGCATGACCTTGAAATATTGGCAAGAACATTTATATAGATCATTTTTTTCTGCCCGATCAATACCCTGGCATACTCGACCAGGTGTTCCAGAAAAACGATTTCCTGGGCAGAGCCCCTGGCCACAGAAAAAGACTGCACGGGACAGGTGCTGATACATTTACCGCATCCGATACACTTACTCCTGTCAATGGTCAGGGGATCGAGCGTAATGGCCCCTGCAGGACATTCTTTTACACAAGCCCCGCATTTCATACATTTGTCCGGATGAGTTGTCGGGACATCATTAGCGTGTAAGGCTCTCTTGCCTTCTACAGAAGCCAGCCCCATGCTTACATTTTTAATGGCACCTCCGAAGCCCGCACTGCCATGGCCTTTGAAATGCGAACATATCACGTAAGTATCGTAATTAAAAAAATGCGATCCGGTCAGAATCTTTTTATAATGTTTAGTGTTAATATCCAGTGCAGTATCTTTTTCTGAATCTAAAATATCAATAGGGGCATAGGTAAATCCATGTTCTTTGGCTAATTTTATATGAGATTCCGTATATCGTCTTTTGCTTACGTATAACACATTGGTTTCAACCAGTGTGGCATTGAGTTTCTGAACCAGCGGTTTCATCAGTTCCGGAGACAGATAGTTTTTGTTGCCTTCCTCGCCAAAATGCACCTTAAACGCAATATTACCATTGGCTTCGGCTTCCACATATGAAAAAACTTTTAACAGGCCTTCGGGGCTGATGTCTTTCGTAAAGTATACAATGGAGCTATCGGACTGTCCAAAAACCCTTGTAATAAATAAGATTCCAATAAAAAAAAGAGTAATTTTTTTCACCTGTAACGTATATATAAATTTATCCGGCAAATTTAGCAGATTTCTAACATTCAACGGTTATATCCCACATCTGTCATTTCTGTTTCTTATCAATGATTTCGAAATTCAGCGACAGCCGCTGGCCTTTTTGGTCTACCAGGGTGATTTTGTGGTTGCCGGCACAGGGGGCAAGCCCCATCTGATGAAAATCACGGGTAATTCCAATAAAGGCATCATCAAGGTACCAGAATATTTTTGTTCCCGTTATCCGGTGAGCTGCTTTAAACACCACTTTTTCCCGTTCGCCGTTAAGGTCAACAGGCAAATAAATACGGCTGTTGTTTTTCGGGTAGATCATATCGATGCCGGCGGTCTCATTTTCGTGAGGCAGGCAGTCTTCGCGGTAGGGCGGCAGCATTTTATAGAACGGGTTTTTCGATTTATAAAAATATTCCATAACAGGAGGCAGCACAAACCATTTCTGAAACTGCATATTGGATACCGATTCACATTCACTGTTCACCCTCCATTGTCCGCCGGCATCCAGTTGTATCATCTGATGGTAAGGACATCCGGGCGTTTTTGTTCCGTTTTTCGGCACCCATACTGTATCCGCGAGTTCACACACCGATATTGCCCTGAAGCCGCTGTGCCTGCACACCGCCATTTGAATCATGTCATCGTATGGCGCATAAAACCATCCTTGTGGTTTCAACGACTTAAAGACTTCGAACATTACCGGTGCGGCATAGGTCAGGCCTGTCATTCCCGGGCGGCCTTCCCCGTCGGAATTCCCCACCCATACGGCAACTACATAGTCAGGATTTACACCTATGGCCCACGCATCACGGCTTCCATAACTGGTGCCTGTTTTCCATGCTATCTTCGCCGAAGAAGAATATTGCTGCCACTCCATGTCCTCATCCGGCCTGGAAACTTCGTTCATGGCTTCGAAAGTAAACCAGATGGAGGATGCGTTCAATACGGAATTTTTATCTCTACCCTGGCTTTTCTTTTCCTGTTCTTTATAAATGTACCCGGCAGGATGAAAATCGTTTTTATCGTAAAGTGAATTATAATTTTGATAATGATTGAGTGTCCGCGCCATGCTGGCATAAGCCCCGGCCATATCCCACAGGCTGGCTTCGGCTCCACCCAGTATGATTGCCAGCCCGTAATGCGACGGAGGCTTGTTTAGGGTAGTCAGACCAACCTTTTTCAACATATAACTGAACCGGCTGATACCGTATGATTGCAACATCTTGACCGCTGGCACGTTGAGCGAACGCGACAAAGCTCTTTTGGCAGAAACGGCCCCGTCATAGGTCAAGCTGTAGTTTTCCGGGACAAATCCTCCAAGCTGAATGGGTATGTCCGGCACAAGGGCATTGGGCAGCAACTGCCCGTCGTTGAGCATAGCCGCGTACAAAAAAGGTTTCAGGATACTGCCGGTACTCCTCGGAGAAGTGATAACATCAACATTACATCCATATTCGGGATGCCCTGTTGCAGAGGTATTTCCCACATAGGCAAGCACATTTCCTGATTCCACCTCCAGAACCAGCACGGCTGCATTATTCACCTGGTTGGCCTTATGTTTCTCATGATAGCGTTCCACCACAGAAGAAACCATTTCCTGTAAATATACGTCGACAGTGGTTTTTACCCGCTTACCTCTGTGCCCTTCTTTTACAGCCCTGTCGAGCAGATGCATGGCTGTCTGCGGCAAAGGATAAGGTTTTCCCGGAAGGGGTTCGTTACGGGCAAGCTGTAGCTGTTCCTGTGTAATATATTTATTCAGATATAATTTCACTAAAAGTGAATTGCGTTTATGTTTTAGCTTTTCCTGATTTTTCCCGGGAAATATCAGCGCCGGACTGTTCGGCAACACCGCTAATGTTGCTGCTTCGGCCCATGACAACTGATCTGCATTTTTTCCAAAGTACCGCCATGCCGCAGCATCAATACCGACGACATTGCTTCCAAAAGGAGCATTGGCAGAATAATGCGCGAGAATTTCCTGCTTGCTGTAAGTTAGTTCAAGCCTTACAGCGAGAAAGGCCTCTATAATTTTCTCAAAAACAGTACGGGCTTTTCCTTTTCTCGAAAGGCGTATCACCTGCATGGTTATTGTACTCCCTCCACTTACAATTTTTCCTGCTTTAACATCCTTGTATGCAGCTTTGGCCATAGAAACAGGATTCAGGCCGTTATGAACATAAAAAAAACGGTCTTCGAATAGTACCAATGCTTTTTGAAATTTTTCCGGCACCTTATCATTCGGAGGGAAACGCCATTGTCCGTCTGAGGCAATTCGTGCACCCAGTAAAACACCATGACAATCTTCCATAACCGACGATGCGGGATCCTCAAAGAGCGGCCGGGGAAGCGAAAACCCAAAAAAAACAACAAATAAAATTACCAGTATAAAACATAAATTCTTTTTACGAAATATTAATATATTTTTCACAAATGATAAAGTAATTATGTATTTGTGGTCTTATACCAAGTCTTAACGTTGAAATTCCGTTATAAAATTAATCAATACCTGATACATAAGAATAAAACCCCGGAAAATCAAAATATATATAACTTTTTTTTAGTCAGTTACGTATTAATATTGTATTTTTTTTATCTTTGTTTAAATTAACTATAAAATGCGTAAGTTTTTAACGTTTCTTTTTTCGACCTTACTGTCCTTCAGCTTTTTGTTTATTGCACAAAAGGCAAACGCACAACTTACTGTTGTTGAAGGAACTGCGCTCGGGCTGACACCTTTGGGGCTGGTTCAGCAGGTACTGGTAGGAAATGGAGTTACGGTGAGCAACGGGACATTCAATGGCACTGCCGCCAATATTTCATCCACCATGATCGGAAGATTTAACGCCAGCGGTGCTGCTGCCACTCAGTTGGGATATAACTCGGGCATCATTATCACGTCAGGGCAAGCCTCACTTGCCATCGGACCAAATAATTCGGGAAGTTCCGGCTCCGGTGCATCTACCGGAAGTGATCCTGATCTGCAGGCGCTGGTGCCTTCACATACGGTTTATGACAAGGCCATTTTAGAATTTGATTTCATACCCATAGCCGACACCATTAAATTTCAATATGTCTTTGGTTCGGAGGAGTTTGATGAATATTGCAATTCAAGTTATAATGATGTCTTCGGCTTTTTTGTTAGCGGCCCGGGTATTTCAGGCCCATTTTCAAATGGTGCTATCAACATTGCGCGTATGCCGAATAACCCCTCAAATTATGTAACCATAAACAATGTCTGCAATGCCGGTGCTACGTATTCATGGTCAAACGCCGGCGGAACCTATTATCAGTACGACCGGCTTACCAAAGTATATACGGCCTGGACACTTGTCATTCCCTGCCAGACTTATCATTTAAAAATTGCTATCGGAGATTGCGGCGACAGTTCTTTTGATTCCGGTGTTTTCATAAAGGCAAACAGTTTTTCTGCTTACGGCGTCACAGTTTCATCGTATTTTTCTGTTCCCGGTGCGGGAGATAATGCCGTGGAGGCATGCAGTGACGGATACCTCTGTTTCAGGCTTTCCAGCCCGGCAGCAGCTCCTTACACTATTCCTTTTACTATATCGGGCACGGCTACCAACGGAGTGGATTATACGTATATTCCCAACAATGTCACCGTTCCTGCCGGACAGGATTCCGTGGCCGTTGTGATACATCCTATCGTTGATGGTGTTGCTGAAGGCACTGAAACGGTGGTTTTCAATGTTCAGACTGTTGTCTGCGGCAGCGGGTCAAGCGTTACGGTAAACATCATTGATAACTCCATATTGTCGGCGGTTTCTTCCAATGACACGCTCATATGTGGCGATCCGGCCACTATCTGGGTAGATGCCACCGGAGGAATAGAACCTTATACCTATATATGGGATAACGGTGCCGGGGATTCGGCCAGTTCCGTTGTCAATCCGGCGCAAACAACCACTTATTCCTGTACGGTCACTGATGTTTGCAGTGTCACTGCCACGGAAAGCGTTACCATCACCGTGGGCTTGCTTACTGCTGATGCCGGGCCTAATGATACGATCTGTATCGGGCAGCCTGCCTACCTGAATGCAAGCGGAGGAGCTTCTTATCTTTGGAATACGGGTGAAACCACTGCATCTATTTCGATATCACCTTCCACTACAACATCTTATTATGTGACTGTTTACGACATGTGTGATGCCGTAGACTCTGCAGTGGTGGTGGTGAACCCGTTGCCAACCGTATCTGCTACCGCCAACCCCCAGACCTTTTACGACGGGCAAACAAGCATCATCTGCGGCTCGGGAGGAAGTTTTTATTCCTGGACGGCAAACCCGCCGGATCCCTCATTGAATGGTCAGGCCACCCTCACATGTCCTGTTGTTGCGCCACACGTCCCGACAACCTATATGGTAGCAGTGACCGACTCTAATGGCTGCCAGAACTATACTTCGGTGAGCGTAAACGTTTTGCCTATTTATCCGGTGGTTAATTTTACCGGTGAACCTGTGTCCGGCTGCGAACCTTTGACGGTTCATTTTACCGATCATTCAACGATGGTTGCCATTGGAGCAACCTATTTCTGGGAGTTCGGGAACGGATTGTTTTCTTATGAACAAAACCCCCTTGCCTATTACGATACCCCCGGAACCTATGATGTAAAACTTACCGTTACCAATCCTGTAAACCTCAGGGCATCCCTTATCCTGCAGGACTATATCACCGTGTATCCGAAACCGGACGCCATATTTTCGACCTCCCCTCAAAATTCAACTGATATTACAGATCCAACATTCCACTTTTTTGATCACTCGCTGGGTATGCTGAATCACTGGCGCTGGGATTTCGGTGATGGTTTATACGATACGCTCCCAAACACTCATCATTGTTATTCCAACAATGATCCTTATTACCAATTCCCTGAACTGGAAGACACCGGAACCTACCTGGTTACGCTGGCTGTTACTACCATTCATGGGTGTACCGACACCACTTCAAAATTTATTACCGTTGAACCGGCACAGCATCTTTATGTTCCTAATGCATTCACTCCCAACAATGATCCGGTAAATGAAAGGTTTTGCATTATGGGATACGGAGTCATTGAAGATAATTATAAATTAACGATTTATAACCGATGGGGGCAACTGGTATATGAAACAACGAACTTATCCGATTGCTGGGATGGCAATTATAAGGATAAACCTGCCGAAACGGAAACCTATGTCTATATAATAAGTTATATGGATTCGCGGTTTGTCCGCTATATGATGAAAGGAACTGTCACTGTTTTCAGATAAGAAATTCTTTCTCCCTTACAACATTTTATTTGGGATTTTTTTGATGAATGCAATTATCCCAATATAAGCATCAGGAGTGCGCGAACGAATGCTTTGGCTGTCCGCCAGGTGGTGGACGACCCGGTAAATGTTTTTCTGACATTGGGGTTATGATCAATTTACTTTGTTGGTTCTGCAAGAGAAATTTTCTATTGCGGAATTGGGATTATATTCTATTTTTGCAAAAATTTTAACTAAAAATATTTATTATGTCAACTATTAAAATCGCCATCAATGGTTTTGGCCGTATTGGTAGACTTACTTTCAGATCGCTGCAAAAAATGGAAAATATTGAAATTGTAGCGTTGAATGATTTAACGGATGCAAAAACCCTCGCTCATTTATTAAAATATGATTCGGTGCACGGAAAATACCAGGGAGAAGTATCCTATGAAAATGAATTTTTAATTGTTGATAATAAGAAATACCGTGTTTACGCAGAAAAAGATCCTGCGATGCTTCCGTGGAAAGACCTGGGAGTTGATGTGGTGGCTGAATGTACAGGTATTTTCCGCACACGCGAGAAGCTCGAAAAACACATACAGGCCGGTGCCAAAAAGGTGGTATTATCCGTTCCGGCAACTACGGCACAGGATGTTGACATCACGATTGTTCTCGGGGTAAATTCCGATATGCTGAAACCCGAACATCGTTTCATTTCCAATGCATCATGCACGACCAATTGTCTTGCTCCCATTGCAAAAGTTTTGAATGACAGTTTTGGCATAAAACACGGACTGATAAACACGATACATTCCTACACCAACGATCAGATCATTCTCGATGCACCTCATAAGGACCTGCGCCGCGCACGTGCTGCTGCCATGTCTATCATTCCCACCAGCACCGGAGCCGCCAAAGCTATCGGACTGGTTGTTCCCGAACTGGATGGAAAACTCGACGGCTTATCCATGCGTGTGCCGACACCCGACGGATCCGTGGTTGACCTCACCTGCGAAATGAATCGTCCGGTGACCAAAGAGGAGATAAATGCTGCTATGAAACAGGCCTCCGAAGGCCCGATGAAGGGGATACTGGAATATTGCACCGATCCTGTTGTAAGCATTGACATTGTTGATAATCTGAGTTCTTCTATATTCGATTCCAAACTTACACAGGTTATTGACAATACGTTTGTAAAAGTGGTTTCGTGGTACGACAACGAAGCCGGCTATTCGCAAAGGTTCGCCGAACTTATAGTCAAAGCGGGTTCTTTATAAAAATTACAAAAGAGGCAATGAGCCTCTTTTTTTTTGATTTTCTTCTTCCTGGCGGTTATATGCCATCGTTATTAAAATTGCCGGATTTTTTCATATTGCGAATACACAGTCACAAAATTCAGGAAAAAAATGAAATATTTTTTGTGCTAAATTTGTGCATATAAAAAAACAAGGGTTTCGGCAAATGTGCTGAAACCCCTTGTCATTATTGGTGGGACGTACAGGATTCGTCCCGATCCCGATGGCTATCGGGGCTATCGGGACAGTGATCTCAAATATATTATTTTTCGGAATACTTTTCAATGAGTTTTTTGGAGATATCCTGGTGTTTTTTTAAATTTTCAATATATACTATGCTTTTCATGTTTTTGATATGCTTCTCAATTTTTCTTGCAATACTAATATCATCGCATGGTATTAAAAAGTATAGCGCCCAATCATTTGCCCTTTTTGTGTAACTATTTTTGAAAAACCCTGTATTATGCTGATCTATGCGAACATCAAGATTTTGCGTTTCCCCAACATAATATCTGTTGGCAGAGATACTGTATAGTATGTAAACATAATGCATGGATCAATCGGAAAAGTTGAGGAGTTATTTTTTTAAGCATAAATATTTGATAATCTGAAAAGGAAAAATGAAACATTTCTTACTCCTCTGAAAGATGCTCTGAAAGCTTTTATTTTAGCATTGAAAG
>Ga0209717_1000354_pt1 | contig 57141 bp, 56 predicted proteins | sample AD_UKC048_MetaG_FD_184418 | JGI IMG/M metagenome (GOLD analysis project Ga0209717, IMG submission 184418) | Active sludge microbial communities of municipal wastewater-treating anaerobic digesters from USA - AD_UKC048_MetaG (SPAdes) (version 2) | ecosystem: Engineered > Bioreactor > Anaerobic >...
CATAAAAAAAGTCCCGATAGTATCGGGACTTTTTTATATGGTAACAAATTGTAAATACTACAATTTAGCAACGTGCTTAGTTAATTTAGATTTTAAATTAGAAGCTTTGTTATCGTGAATGATATTTTTCTTAGCTAATTTATCAATCATAGATATTACACTTGATAATTTAGAAGTAGCATCCTCTTTATCTGTAGATATTCTTAATGCTTTTATTGCATTACGAGTAGTTTTATGTTGATATCTATTTAATACTCTTTTTTTCTCGTTGCTTCTAATTCTTTTTAAAGCTGACTTGTGATTTGCCATTTTTTTTTATTTTTAATTGTTATAAACTATCAGTTAAAAAAGAAAAACCTCCCACAATTGCTAATGCAATCACTTTGGTTTTAACTAATAAAATAAAAACAAGAGACACTTATCTTTATATTATAAAACTTATTTACAACTAATTGTAGTCCGTGGGAGAATCGAACTCCCATTTCTTGGATGAAAACCAAGTGTCCTAACCGGTAGACGAACGGACCAATACTCATCTATGTTAGAATACCATCTCAAATCAATGAGCTTTGTAGTCCCTAGGGGAATCGAACCCCTCTTACCAGGATGAAAACCTGGCGTCCTAACCGATAGACGAAGGGACCATCCTTCTGTAATGCGGATGCAAAAATACAACTATTTTTTGTTCGCACAATAGCTGACATAAAATTTTTTATATTTTTTTAATATGCCTTTGCAAAAAGAACTCTCTCAGCGGAAGGATTCCCAGTGAGAATACAGTTTCCAGCTTCTTTTACTCCATTCAAAGGAATACATCTTATTGTTGCTTTTGTCAAGTTTTTTATTTCCTCTTCAGTTGCAGCAGTTCCGTCCCAATGAGCCGAAACAAACCCACCTTTTCGTTCTAGAACATCTTTAAACTCCTCAAAACTATTTACTTCGGTTATGTGTGTTTCACGATAATCCAATGCTTTTTGAAATAAATCGATTTGGATTTGTTCCAAAAGATTTTTGATATAAATAGCAATTCCATCCTTAGAAATAATTTCTTTGGTTAAAATATCGCGTCTAGCCACTTCAAAAGTTCCATTTTCAATATCTTTTGGACCAACGGCTATCCTAATCGGAACCCCTTTTAATTCCCATTCTGCAAATTTGAATCCCGGTTTTTGATTGGTTCTATTATCAAATTTAACTGTAATATTTAGTTTTTTGAATTCTGAAATTAATTCGTTTACAACGGTAGTTATTTCAGATAACTGCTCATCTGTTTTGTATATTGGAACAATAACAACTTGAATTGGCGCTAAATTTGGCGGTAACACCAAGCCTTTATCATCAGAATGTGTCATAACTAAAGCCCCCATCAATCGGGTTGAAACTCCCCAAGAGGTTCCCCAGACATGTTCTTGTTTTCCTTCGGCATTGGCAAATTTTACATCAAATGCTTTGGCAAAATTTTGTCCTAGAAAGTGCGAAGTTCCTGCTTGCAATGCTTTTCCATCTTGCATCAAAGCTTCAATACAATACGTTTCTTCGGCTCCTGCAAAACGTTCGGTTTCGGTTTTCAATCCTTTTATTACCGGAATTGCCATAAAATTTTCGGCAAAGGCAGCATATACATTCATCATTTTTTCAGACTCTTCAAGAGCTTCCGCTTTTGTAGCGTGAGCTGTATGACCTTCTTGCCATAAAAACTCGGCAGTTCTAAGAAATAGTCTTGTTCTCATTTCCCATCGTACGACATTCGCCCATTGGTTTATTAAAAGAGGTAAATCACGATAGGACTGAATCCATCCTTTATAGGTGGACCAAATTATAGCTTCACTTGTAGGACGAACGATTAGTTCTTCTTCTAATTTTGCATTAGGATCTACTATTAATTTACCCGGATTATCTGGATCATTTTTTAATCTATAGTGAGTCACAATGGCACATTCTTTAGCAAAACCTTCTGCGTTTTTTTCTTCTGCTTCGAACATACTTTTCGGGACAAACAATGGGAAATAGGCATTTTCATGTCCGGTTTCTTTAAACATTCGGTCTAGTTCTGCATGCATTTTTTCCCAAATTGCATAACCGTAAGGCTTGATCACCATACAGCCTCTAACTCCTGAATTTTCGGCTAAATCGGCTTTTACAACTAGCTCGTTATACCATTTTGAATAATCTTCTTCTCGTGTTGTAAGGTTCTTGCTCATTTTGAATAGTTTGGCACAAATTTTGTTTTAATAATTTTAACTTAATAGTTCGACAAAACTAAGTATTTTTGTAATGTGCAACAATAAAAATCCTCTCGATATGAAAACAAATATTTTATTATCCAAAAATGTAACACTTTATTCATTAATTGGATTTTTGAGTGTTCTTGTAACATCCTGCGGTTCTTATCAAAATAGTTCCTATTATGATAGTGATGGAATTTATGGCAACACAGCCAGAGAACCTCAATCAGTTTCAAGTACTCAGTACAAAAACTATTTCAGTTCTTTGCAAGATGAAATAAAGGTTTCAAATGACACCATCATTATTCCAAACCAAGGCTACACAGAAACAAATGTTGTAAATGTATATAATGACCCTTGGAATATGTCTTTTGGAATAGGTTTCGGATACGGTTGGGGTTACCCATATTATGGATATGGATGGGGTTATCCTTATTATGGCTATGGATGGGGATATCCTTATTATGGATACGGCTGGGGTTATCCTGGATATGGTTGGGGTTATCCTGCTTATGGATATGGATACAATAATAATTATTCTTATAATTCAAGTAGAAGAGGATCTTCTTATGCTTATGGAGTAAATGGCAACAGATATTCACAAAACCAATCTTATACTGATAGAACATCAAACTATAATAACACTAGCACAAGAAGAAGTGCTACAAGTAGCGCTACCAGAAATAATTCTTCTTTTATGACCAGAGATTATTCACAAAATAATACTACTCGAACAAGAACTAACACCAATGCAAACAGTGCTCGAAGTCAAAATTACTCAAACACAAGAACTTATACTCCAAGTTCCAATAATAATTACAACAGTGGTAGTACCAGATCATCATCAGGCGGCAGTTACGGTGGTGGAAGATCATCTGGTGGAGGAGGCGGAAGAAGATAATATGTTTTGCGAATAAATAAAATATAACCTAAATTGAACTAAAGATGAAAAAACTCTATTACCTTATATTTATTGGCTTCACTTTTAATGTGGTTCTATCACAAGAAATTCCAGATGCGGTTCGATATGCACAGGACAATTTAAATGGAACTGCTCGTTTTAGAGCTATGGGTGGTGCTTTTGGTGCGCTGGGTGGCGATTTATCTTCTATAAATGTAAATCCTGCAGGTTCTGCCATTTTTTCGAATAATCAACTTACTATATCGTTAAGTACTTTCAATAAAAAAAATGAATCGAATTATTTTGGAACAACAACTTCCGATTCAGAAAGTAATTTTGATATGAATCAAACGGGTGGAGTTTTTGTTTTTAAAAACCAAAACCCGACAAGTAATTGGAAAAAGTTTTCGTTTGCAATAAATTACGAAAATATAAATGATTTTGACAATTCAGTCTTTTCTGCTGGCGTAAACCCAACTAATTCTGTCGATAAGTATTTTTTAAGTTATGCTAATGGCGTGCCGTTGGGTGCTATCGATGATAATAGTAATAATTATTCGAGATATGCAGAATTAGACCACGGAGCTCAACAAGCCTATTTAGGTTATTGGGGATATGTTATAAATCCCACTGATGATACAAATCCTAATAATACTCGATATGTCTCTAACGTTACTTCGGGAGGAAATTATTATCAAGAAAATAGTATCTATTCTAATGGATACAACGGTAAATTATCTTTTAATGCTGCAACCTCCTATAAAGATAAACTATATATAGGTATTAATTTAAATTCGCATTTCACAGATTATGTGCAATCTACCAGTTTTTATGAATCTAACAGAAATAATCTTGGTGCCGATTATACAGTAACTAATTTACGTTTTAACAACAACTTATATACTTATGGTACTGGATTTTCATTTCAAATTGGAGCCATTGCAAAAGTTACTAAAGAAATTCGTTTAGGATTTGCTTATGACTCTCCTATTTGGTACAATTTAAACGATGAGTTTTCTCAAAATCTTACTGCTGTACGCGCTAATACTATCGAAGAAAAAGTTGCTGATGTTGACCCTCGAATTATTAATTATTATGCACCTTATGAATTAAGTACCCCAAATAAATTTACAGGAAGTTTTGCTTATATCTTTGGGAAAACTGGTCTTATAAGCATCGATTACTCTTATAAAGATTATGGCGATACCCAATTCGAGCCAGAAAACGACCCTTATTTTAGAGATTTGAATGCCGAAATGGGCAACATTCTTAAGGCTTCAGGCGAATTGCGACTTGGTGCTGAATACAAAATTAAAGAATGGAGTCTTAGGGGTGGTTATCGTTTCGAAGAAAGTCCATACAAAAACAATACAACAATTGGTGATTTAAACTCTTTTTCGGGAGGTTTAGGATATAATTTTGGAATGTTCAAATTGGATTTTGCATATACCAATGCCCAAAGAAATTCGCAACAGCCTTTCTTCAACCAAGGATTTACTGATGGTGCAAATATCAAAACTACCAACAATAATTTCACAATGACTTTGTTATTTGAAATGTAATCCTGACCCAGCTTCTTTCCAAAGGAGTGAAAATTATTTAAACTAAAAAAAAAGATTAAACCACTTTGACTCTTGATTTAAAGTGGTTTTTTCTTTGAAAAACATTTTACTGAAATACAAAAGGTCATAAAATAGCCCCGATGGTAGAAAGTATCCTTTTGTGTCCTCCCGATAGCTATCGGGAGACACAAAAGATACTGCGGACAGCGGGACAAAACGTCTTTAAAAAAACAAAGATTTATGCTCCTAAAAATAAAAATCGTAATTTTGCCAACTTCCCAAATTATCGGGATTATAAATCTATGAGAACCAAGTCTTTAAAAAAAAATAGAATCAACGTGATCACCCTTGGGTGTTCTAAAAATGTGTATGATAGCGAAGTCCTAATGGGACAATTGAAAGCGAGCGGAAAAGATGTCGTTCACGAAGAAGAAGGCAACATAGTTGTCATCAATACTTGTGGATTTATTGATAATGCGAAGGCAGAATCCGTAAATATGATTCTAGAATATGCCGACAAAAAAGAACGGGGTTTAGTCGACAAAGTATTCGTTACCGGTTGTTTATCTGAACGTTACAGGCCGGATTTAGAAAAAGAAATTCCAAATGTAGATCAGTTTTTTGGCACTACCGAATTACCTGCCTTGCTAAAAGCTTTGGGTGCAGATTACAAACACGAATTGCTGGGCGAACGCTTGACCACAACTCCAAAAAACTATGCGTATTTGAAAATTGCCGAAGGTTGTGACCGACCTTGTAGTTTTTGTGCCATTCCATTAATGCGAGGAAAACACGTTTCGCAAACCATAGAAAAACTCGTTAAAGAAGCTGAAGGTTTGGCAAAAAATGGTGTAAAAGAATTGATTCTTATTGCACAAGATTTGACGTATTACGGCTTGGATATTTACAAAAAACGTAATCTTGGCGAATTATTAGAAGCTTTGGTAAAAGTAGAAGGTATCGAATGGATTCGCTTGCACTACGCCTTCCCTACTGGTTTTCCGATGGATGTTTTAGAAATTATGAAACGTGAACCAAAGATTTGTAACTATATTGATATTCCGTTGCAACACATTTCGGATGCTGTTTTGAAATCGATGAAACGTGGCACAACGAAAGAAAGAACCACTAAATTATTACAAGAATTTCGCAAAGCAGTTCCCGGAATGACCATTAGAACCACATTGATTGTAGGTTATCCTGGCGAAACTCAGGAAGACTTCGAAACTTTGAGAGACTGGGTTCAGGAAATGAAATTCGAACGTTTGGGTTGTTTTACTTATTCGCACGAAGAAAATACCAGCGCTTTTGATTTGATTGACGATGTTCCCGAAGAGGTAAAACAAGAGCGTGCCAATGAAATTATGGAGCTTCAATCTCAAATTTCTTGGGATTTAAACCAAGAGAAAATTGGCAAAACTTTCCGTTGTATTATCGATAGAAAAGAAGGAGAGCATTTTGTGGGAAGAACAGAATTTGACAGTCCAGATGTTGATAATGAAGTACTTATCGACGCTTCAAAACATTACGTTAAAACAGGTGAATTTGTAATGGTTAAAATTATAGACGCTACGGAATTTGATTTATTCGCAGAACCTGCTTAAATTTACAACAATAAAAAACTTAAGATGAAAACTACAACTTTATTTATAGCTAGTTTGATTACATTGATCTCAATAAATACCATTTCTGCTCAATATGGTAATAATGGTTATGGAGGAAATAGTTATGGTAACGGTTCGCGGAATGGAATGAACCAAATGGGCGGAATGAATCAAAGAAGCGAGCCAGAAAAACCAAAAGAAATTCCTGCCGAAGAAATTGTAGCAAAGTATATGGAAGACATGAAGCCCGCAGTAGGACTTGATGAACTTCAAACTATTGCCATAACGAATGTATTGATTGAAAGCGTAAATGCGCAAGGTAGAATTTCTAAATTAAATTTATCTGAAGAGGATTTAATAAATGAATACAAAGCACTTGCAGAAAGTACCGACAGAAAAACAATTAATTTTTTGAACAAAGACCAAAAAGAAAAATACATGGCTTTTAAAGAAGAAAAAAGACAACCAAAAAAATCGAAAGAAAAAAAGAAAGAAAAGAAGAAAGAACAAGCTCCTGAAAATAACAATAAATAAGCTCTATGAAAAATATATTACGCTACACTTTCTTTTCGATAGCGATATCTATTAGTATTGTTTCTTGCTCTTCAAACCCTTATAAAGCAAGTAATAAATCTTATAAAGAACAACTCAAAGGCTATAAGGAAACAATATCCAATACTGAACCTGCAAAATTAGAAACCAGTAGCGCAACCATATTGCCTGTTGATGTAGCAACTCTAGATCCATTAGCACTTTACAAAGATACGTTATCCATAAAATCTCCTGTTGCATTAATGAACGGAATTAACACCGAATGGATAAGTACGGTCAATTTTAATCTTAGAAAACCTAATTTTATCATTCTCCATCATACAGCTCAAGACTCATTGGCCCAAACATTAAAAACCTTTACTACAACAAAACCTCAAGTAAGCTCTCATTATGTAATTGCTGATGATGGCAGAGTGGTTCAAATGGTAAATGATTATCTTCGGGCTTGGCACGGAGGAAATGCCATTTGGGGAAAAAACACTGATATCAATTCAGCTTCAATCGGAATTGAATTAGACAATAATGGATTTGAACCTTTTTCAGATAAACAAATTATAAGTCTTTTGGCTTTGCTAACAAAACTAAAAAAAGATTACAACATTCCTACTCAAAACATTATTGGTCACTCCGACATTGCACCGAGCCGAAAAACAGATCCAAGTAAGCTATTCCCTTGGAAACTTCTTGCTCTAAATGGCTTTGGTATCTGGCCAGATGAAGTACTAGAAACAGCGCCTGCAAATTTCAATGTACAGCAAGCTTTGCAAATTATTGGTTATAATACCAAAAATTTGCCCTCAGCAATTGCAGCTTTCAAACTTCATTATATCCAAACCGAAGTTGATAGTGTATTAGATGAAAAAACAATAAATACTATCTATAACATATATAAGAAACAATAGTAATATTAAAAAAACAGTAAAAAAAGAGGTCTTTTGCATAAGCAAAAGACCTCTTTTTTTAGCCAATAATTTGCGAGATATATTTTACTCTAACGGCCAGTCTATGATTTTTTGGTCCTCACAGATAGAAAAATGTTGAACATGAAATTCTTAATTTGACAATCTGAATGTTTGATTTTAAAAGAAACCTCCAAACTAAAGAGCAAACAGAATTCAATTCACAACTTTAAAACTATAATATAAAAAAACTGCCAAGACACTCTAAACAGCATCTTGGCAGTAAAAAAAAATATTTTTAATATTATATTAGACTCAAATTAGAATCCGTAAACCACAGCTAGAACAACTTGTGATGCAGATTTAGTAGGAGCCATATCAGAATCCATAAATACTTCATCAGAATTGCTATCCAATCTAAACTCAGGAATGAAAGTAAAACCTCCAGCTTTTAAATTAGCTGATAAAGTAAAAGCAGTTACAGAACTATCTCCAGAACCTTCTTTAAAATCAAAATACTCACCACGTAATCCTAAAGCAAAAGAGTCACTAATAGCGTAAGATGGATATAAAGCAAGACCTGAATAACCTACATCACCTGTATTTGAAAAATCAGCAGCATTCAAGCCCAATTTGAATTTTTCAGAAAGTTGAAATGTAGCAGTTAAATCAATAATAGTACCGCTCACTGAACCGTCCATAAAGTTTAAGTAGGCACTAACTCCATCAGTAGCATAAGATAATTGAGCTCCAATAGTACTTAGCCCTTTTGTTGGATCTGCTTTGTAAGTATTCCAAGAATCGTTAAATACCCCTAACATTGCCCCAAATTTATCAGATATTTTATAATTTGCTTTTACACCAGCGTTTTGGAATGGTCCATAAGTAAACAAATAAGAAGTTGAATAATGGAAATTAGCTACTGGAGAGATAACCTCATAACCAACGAAAGTTCCCATATAACCTGCAGTCATACTAAATTTGTCAGTAAATGCATAAGTAGCATATAAATTTTGGATGTGAAATGAATTTCCATCAACACCGTCACCATTTGGGATTGATTGATATTGTCCTCTTGGACCAAAAGATACTTCACCTACAAAAGATGCTTTTCCTACCGATTTCTTTAAAGCAATGTCAAGCATTCCTAAAGAAAGAGAATTTTGATCTGATGCAAAACTTGTTGGAATATTAGGATTTTTTGAAAAATCATACTTGTAATACAAATCTCCTGAACCAGATATTTCTAATGGAGTTGATGTTGGCGCATCCTGTGCAAATGCCATAGTTCCTGTTAGCGCTAGAGCTAAAATAAAAATTGCTTTTTTCATGTTTGTTTTAGTTTAATTATTGATTTAGTTTTAATTGGTTTTAAATTTATTCCTACAAAATATATTTTCATAAACAAGAAAATCATTCTTTTGAGGTGTAAATTTGTGTCGAAAAACACTATTTTTCTGAGGCAAATCTATCAACTTTTGTTAAACTTAAAAATTAAAAAAAGGCTTTTTTAACTTATCAACGAAAGAATTATTGATAACCAAAAATTGATTGCTAAAAAATAAATTATCCTTATTTAAATCATTTATTTTTATTAGATTAATATTGTCTATTTTTAATTTACCCCTCAATTTTAAGCGATATTTGAATAATTAATTGCAAAAAATAGTTAAAAATGACATTTTTTAGCACAAAACATCATTAACCCCCATTTAAAAATACCCCTATCGTAATTTTATTAAAAAATCAAAATAAAACCATAAACTGTAAAAAAATGAATTTTAATGGATAATAATCAATATTTATTTGAACAGAAAAGTAAAATAAGCACACTATTGCTTGGTATATTAAAGGGTAAAACTTGTTGCATTTTTACCTATTCATTATCGATTAAAAAGAGCATTTTTTTTCAAAATCATTTGTACTACTATCCGTTAATACTGAGATGTTAATTTTGTTTTAAATTCAATACGATAATTTCAATTTCATCTCATTAATTCTATATTTGCAGATTATGAAAATAATTGCGAGCCTTTTATTGTTTATCTTCGTGAGCTTTCTAATTACACCGGCGGTTATTAGTGTAATAGAGAAGGATGCAGACATGTCAGCATTTTATAGTTTTTCGGAAGAAGAAAAAACACAAAAAGAAATTAAAGCCATTATTAGTTTTGACGTTACGAGTTCTGCAGTCGATTTATCTCAATTGAATTGCAGTCCTATTTTCTCCGAGTGTTTATTCAAGCACGATAAAATTTCCTCCAAAATTTTCATTCCTCCACCCGAACAAGTTTAATACATTGTTGATTTTAATTTTTAAAATCAATTTACCCATATAATTAATTTTGGGAAAATTTATGTATTTAATTTTTAGTAAGGTATTATGACAAAAAAAATCAATCTTTTTGCCAACCTCAAATCTGATTTTGCTTCAGGTTTAGTGGTTTTTTTGGTGGCTTTGCCACTATGTTTAGGAATAGCAATGGCTTCTGGCGCTCCTCTATTTTCAGGTATTATATCCGGAATTGTCGGTGGAATTGTAGTAGGATATTTAAGTAAATCTCATTTAAGTGTTTCTGGACCAGCGGCAGGTTTGACAGCAATTGTGTTAACAGCAATAACTGATTTGGGCGCTTTTGACATCTTTTTAACAGCCGTTTTCATCTCAGGTCTAATCCAACTAGGACTAGGATTCCTAAAGGCAGGAGGTATTTCAAATTACATTCCAACAAATGTAATCGAAGGAATGCTGGCTGGTATCGGAATTATTATTATTCTAAAACAGCTCCCGCATGCCTTTGGTTACGATAGTGATTTTGAAGGAGATTTAGCATTTTCACAATCAGACGGAAGCAATACATTTTCATCATTATTGGGTATTGTCGATTATGTTCAATTCGGGGCCATAATTATAGCTACTATGTCTTTAATTATTTTAATTGCTTGGGATAAAGTTCCTTTTCTAAAGAAATTAAAATTAATTCCCGGAGCACTTATTGCGGTCATTTTAGGTGTGGTATTAAATGAAATTTTCACTTCAACGGGAAGCTCGTTGGCAATAGGGAAAGATCATTTGGTTTCGTTACCAATCCCATCTACTTTAGAAGAGTTCAAACAAATTATTGTAACTCCTAATTTTTCTGGGATCACCAACCCAAAAGTTTGGATTATTGGTCTAACTATTGCAATAGTTGCATCAATAGAAACTTTATTATGTATCGAAGCAGCTGACAGAATGGACGTTCACAAACGATATACAGACACGAATGTTGAGCTTAAAGCACAAGGAATTGGCAATTTGGTTAGCTCCCTTTTAGGTGGTTTACCTATGACATCTGTTGTTGTTCGAACTTCGGCGAATAATAATGCTGGTGCTAAATCTAAAATGTCCGCCATCATACATGGTATACTTTTATTATTGAGCGTTATAACAATTCCTGCAATATTGAACAAAATACCATTGGCTACTTTAGCCGCAATCTTATTGTTAGTAGGATATAAATTGGCAAAACCAGCAACATTCAAACATTTTTGGAAGAATGGAAAATACCAGTTTGCACCATTCATTGCTACATTACTAGCAGTTGTATTTTTAGATTTACTAAAAGGTGTTGCTTTAGGTTTGATCATTAGTGTTTTCGCTATATTAAGAGGAAATATGAAAAGAGCCTATCACTTCAGAAAAGAAGAATACCACGATGGCGATGTCATTCATATTGATTTAGCCCAAGAAGTTTCTTTCTTGAATAAAGCAGCGATTAAAAAGACCTTAAGCGAGATTCCTGAAAATTCAAAAGTAATTATTAATGCTCAAGATACGGTTTATATTGCGCACGATGTATTGGATTTAATCAAAGAATTTAAAAAAATTAGGGCTAAAGAAGAAAATATTAAAGTAAAATTGATTGGATTTAAAAAAGAATATGAACTTGAAAATACAGGTGAAGAAGAAAAACACGTATTCGTTACAACAAATTAAAACACTAATAAGATCCAACAAAAATGAAAACACATACTAAAGAATCTCAAGCACAAATTACTGCGAGAACAGCATTAGAATATTTACAAGAAGGAAATGATCGATTTATCAAAAATTTAAAAGCCAATCGCAACTTATTGCAACAAGCCAATGAAACTGTAGAAGGACAATGGCCATTTGCCACTATATTGAGTTGTATTGATAGCCGAACATCGGCAGAATTAATTTTTGATCAAGGGTTGGGAGATATTTTTTCAATAAGAATTGCAGGAAATGTAATCAATACAGACATATTAGGAAGCATGGAATTTGCTTGCAAAATTGCAGGTTCTAAACTAATTGTAGTTTTGGGACACAGCAAATGTGGTGCGGTAAAAGGAGCTTGCGACCATGTTGAAATGGGTAATCTTACCGAATTATTGTCTAAAATTCAACCCGCTGTTTACCAAGAAAAAACTACCAAAACCGACCGATCTTCGAAGAACAGTCCTTTTGTTGAAAATGTTTCGGTTATCAATGTAAAAAGAAATGTAAAAAGTATCATTGAGCGCAGTTTTATTCTGGAACAAATGGTTGAAAGTGGTCAAATTGGAGTTGTAGGTGCTATGCATGACATTGAAACGGGAAAAGTTACTTTTTATCCAGATGTTATGTATATCAAAGATGATAAAAATCCGAAATTTTCGGTTGCAGATTTAAGACATTAATTTTTTTATCAATACTAAAAAATTAATTAAGAAGTCCCGTCCTGAATAATCTGTATCGATTATTCAGGACGGGACACTATTTATGAATTCAATATGATTTCAATAATTACCTGTTTGATTGTCAATCTTCCTTTATTTAAATCATAAAGAATAAAAGACCATAAAGTACAATTAAAAATAAACTTATAGTATTCTGTTATAGAATATTGAATCAATTAATTCATATACTTTTTCTTTGTCTAAAGGTTTAGATAAGTAGGCGGTGAAACCCGATTTCATAATTTTTTCATAATCATCAAATGATGCATAGGCTGTTTGTGCAATTACTGGAAGTTTTGGATTAAAAGAATTTATAATTTTAAATGCTTCATAACCGTTCAAAACCGGCATTTTAATATCCATTAAAACCAAATGAATATCAGCGTTATTTCTGCACATATCAACAGCCTCTTGACCATTCAGCGCTCGCAAAACTTTATATTCTTTTAATTCTAAGATTCTCTTTATCAACAGAAAATTAATATTATCATCTTCAGCGACCAAAATTGTTTCATAATTTGGCTTAATTGCAACATTCAACGCATCGATTTGATTTTGAACCGGACTTGACTCATCATAAATTAATGGAATTGTAAATATAAACTCGGAACCTACTTTAATTTTTGAACTCACCCTTATTGTTCCGCCAAGCATTTCGATATAAGCCTTAGAAATAGCTAAACCAAGACCCAAACCGCTCAATTCTACCGAAAATTCATCTTCAATTCTCCTGAATCTATCAAATATTACTTTTAAATTTTCTTCGTCAATTCCTAATCCAGTATCTTTTACGGAAAATTCTATGGTTTTATCTTTCTCATTAATTTGGTAACCAAAAGTAACTTTCCCTTTTTCAGTGTATTTAATGGCATTAGAAATTAAATTGACAATTACTTGCTTTAATTTAATTTCATCGGTCAGGATATTTTTTGGAATACGCTTTTCATTTTCAATAAAATATAACTCTAGTTCTTTATTATTTGGAATTGTCACTCTAATTGTTTCATACAATTCTTTTACACAAGCATCTAAATCAATTCCTTTATAATTTGGTGCAATTTGTTTAGAATCGATCTTAGACATTTCTATTAAGTCTTCGATAATTGAGACTAAATTAATGCCACATTTTTTTATTATTTTCAAATATTCTTCCTTTGATTTATCGCTTAAATTGGGTTCATTCAACAAATCACTAAATCCAACTATAGCATTCATTGGAGTCCGAATTTCGTGCGACAAATTAGCCAAAAAAGAAGATTTGAGTTTGTCACTCTCTTCGGCCTTTTCTTTAGAAAGCTCTAACAGTTTCCTTTGATAATTATTCTCTTCGAATAAATTGCCAATGTAGCCAAACTCGCCGGGCTGTTTTTTTAAAACTGCTATTGAATTTTCATTTCCTGTTTCTAAAACATCTGTAATGATCTTCAAAGGCTTGTAAATCCATTTTCTAGAGAAATAGAAATAGACAAAAATATTGATTAAAGAAGCCAAAATCAATACAATAAGAATTTGTTTTGTGTTCTTAAAATGCAAATTAAAAGATCTTTTAAAAACTAAATTTGCCACATCAGCCCGTTTATAATCTTTCAGTTTTACGACTGCCTCCAGAGCATCTACCTCAACATTACTAGCACTATTGAGCGCAACTAATTTTATGTCTGAACTGCTAATGTTTCCAATATTTTTAAAATAACTTTGATCTAAAAGTCTAGCCATAAAAAAATAACCCGAGGGTTTGGTTTTGTTCTTTTTAGGATCATTTGAAGGATGTATTGTGGCTCCAAAAACTTCGACAACACCCTCAGGAATTTTCATATAAAACCGCATCAACTTTGATTGATACAAACGTATCATAACCTCTTTTGGAATAAAATCTTTGGTTTTAATTTTTGAATTTGCGGTTTTTATAATAAATTGGCCTTCAACCGTATAAGCCCCTATGTAGTCAACTTCGTAAGTTTCAAATTGACTTGCAACATAGGTATTGTACCATTTTTCATCTTTAGATTCTGTGAAATTTTTTAGATCATCCCAAAAAGTTACATCAATAATGGTCGAAATTGGTGTTTTTGAATGAAGCTGAATTATTGAAGTTACTTCGTTATAATATTGATTTTGAGTAGTTTTATATAGATTATTTTCTTGTTTAGTAGTATAAATATAAAGCACTACATATAACAAAAAAAACAAAACACTAGTGCCAATAATCAATATTAATAGCTTAAAGTAGGTATTGAAATCACGAAATTTTTTCATAGAATTGGGTAGAATACACAAAAAATTAAATTTTCTATAAAGATAAATTAATTTAATAATCTGAGTAATAAAATATAAAAAATATATGCTATTGAATTAGAATTCAACAAAGAATCGTAATTCGGCAAGAATTTATTTGTTTTATACTTTACAAAACAACCTACATTTGTTATTGAGATAATAAAAATTAGGGAAACCTTTACCGAATCTAATTAAACTAATTATCCGCTTTGGTTAAAAGGCAAAGATTCGACCATTGAAATTATTGAACTATCACACGAAACAAACAATTTGTAGGAAATGGCATCCCGAAAAAATGAGCGATTTAGAAAGTCACTTCAGCAATACCATTCGAAGCGCTTTGATGAATAAATCAATCGGAAAAATAATTCTTGGTTTTTCTAATTTTCGGAATAAATTAATTTAGCCAAGCGATCATCTCGGTCATAAATATCTTGAAAAAAATTAATTTCTCCTTCTTCATTTACCCAAGCTGTAAAATAACCGATGTAAACAGGAATTTTATTTTTTAAAACATAAGCATTTTCTTTGCCCAAATTCATTGCTGCATCAATTTTGGCTGGAGTCCAATTTTTATCTTCTTTTAAAATAGTAATGGCTAAATCTCTGGCTTTTCCTACTCTCACACAACCATGACTATAGGCTCTGGTTTCGTTTTCGAACAAACTTTTTGAAGGTGTATCGTGCAAATAGATGTTATTCGAATTGGGGAAAATAAATTTTACCAATCCCAATGAATTATTTTTCCCTGGTTTTTGTCGTACGTTTCCATTATTCCATTCCATATTGTGCTGAGCCAAATAATTTTTGTTTTTGGCCATACCCGGCTTAACTTCTTTCCTAATAATACTTGTTGGAATATTCCAATAGGGACTAAAAACGATATAACTCATTTTTCCGCTAAAAATCACTGTTTTATTCATCGTTTTTCCAACAACAACTGGTGATTTTAGCGCCACATTTCCATCACGAATAAAGGTAAGATTATAAGAAGGAATGTTTACCAAAATGTATTCATAAGCGTTTGTAATTTCGGGAGAAATCCAACGGCAACGCTCCATATTGACCATTATTTGTCTGATTCGCTCTCCAATAGGCTGATTCATTTGTTTGATATGCTTTGGAAAAATCAAATTGTCGCTTTTAAATCCATTTCGAAGTTGATAATGATTTACGGCTTCAACAAGTTCTTGATCATAAATTGCACTCTTGTTATTGTCTTTAATATCACCCGTAACGAATAATCTTTCTCTAATTTGGCCAATAGCTTTGGCGCTGTCACCGGGTTTATAGGATTTTAAATTCGGGTCTAAATCAATTGAATTCCAACCTCCGTTTTTTTCGATTTCCCGATATTTTACAAAAACCTCTCGAAGTTTATAATATTGTCCTATAAGCACTTTTGAATCATCTAATGACGATTTTGAATTTTGCATCACTGAATCCAACAAACTGACATAGGAAATTTGTTTTCGAGGTAATAACCAACCCATTTCAGTTGAAATTTTAGAATCCAATCCATTGTATACTTTATCGGCATAAAAAAAGTAAAGATTGGTAATCATCAACTCCGTAGTTTCTTGATTTAGGGTATTTTCTACATCATCATTGAAAATTCCTTCCAGCATATTCTGATACGGGAAAACAACTTTAAGACCTTCTTTTTCGATAGTTGAATATTTGGCATACAGAGAATGTCCAAATTCTACAATTCCCTTTTTGTCATACCAAATCTGATTATAGTTGTGTTTTTGATATAAGGAAATGGTTTCTTTTTGGTACTTTTTTAAATCTGGATAAGTCTTGTAAAAAGAAGATATTGCAGAACTATCTATTGGGATATTACTATAATGAACAACATTTTCAAGTTGTTCTTTAGCTACTACTTCGCTGGAATTTTCTTTTTTCGAATTGCATGATACATTCGCAAAAGTGAATCCAAAAGATATAATTACAAATAATATATAGTAGCGTCTCATCTTTAAATATTTAAAATTACTTTCAAAAATAAATAATAAAAATGAAAATTCTGAACTAAAAAATAATTCAACTTTTACAAAGGAATATTTCCGTGTTTACGATTTGGAGTAACACTTACTTTATTTTCAAGCATGCTAAATGCTTTTATCAATTTACGTCTGGTATCCTGAGGCAGAATCACTTCATCAACAAATCCACGTTGGGCAGCGATATAAGGATTGGCAAACAATTCAGCATATTCATTTTCTTTTTCCAAAAGTTTAGCTTCAGGATCTTCAGCATCGTTAATCTCTTTTTTGAAGATAATTTCCGAAGCTCCTTTGGCTCCCATCACCGCAATTTCGGCAGTTGGCCAAGCAAAATTCATATCCGCTCCAATGTGTTTGGAATTCATTACATCATAAGCTCCGCCGTAAGCTTTTCGGGTAATAACAGTTACTCTTGGTACGGTAGCTTCACTCAAAGCGTACAATAATTTGGCTCCATGAATAATAATGCCTTCCCACTCCTGATCCGTTCCGGGCAAAAATCCAGGAACATCTACTAACACAATTAATGGAATGTTGAAACAATCGCAAAAACGGGTGAAACGAGCTGCTTTTTTGGAACTTCTAACGCCCAAAACACCCGCCAAAAACAGCGGTTGATTGGCAATTATACCCACACTTCTTCCCGCTAATCGGGCAAAACCAACAATGATATTTTCAGCATAATTTTTATGAATTTCATAAAACGAATCTTCATCAATAATTCCTGAGATTACTTCGTGCATATCATAAGGCTTGTGGGTACTTTCGGGAATTACGGTAGCCAATTTCATTCTGATTTCATCGTCTAAAACATACGGTAATTTCGCAGGAGTTTCTTTGTTACTTTGAGGCAAATAACTCAACAATCGTTTCAAATCATCTAAGCATTCTTGATCGTTTCCAGAAATGATGTGTGCGACACCCGATTTGGTTGAATGCGCCATTGCACCACCCAATTCTTCGGAAGTTACGGTTTCGTTTGTTACCGCTTTGACCACATTTGGTCCTGTAACAAACATATAACTGGAGCCTTCGACCATCATCGTAAAATCGGTCATTGCGGGAGAATACACCGCTCCACCAGCACAAGGTCCCATAATAGCCGAGATTTGAGGAATCACTCCACTGGCCTGTACATTTCTGTAAAAAATATCGGCATACCCGCCAAGCGAACGCACTCCTTCTTGAATTCTTGCGCCACCGGAATCATTGAGACCAATCATTGGCGCACCCATTTTGACGGCCATTTCCATCACTTTACAAATTTTTTCAGCGTGCGTTTCTGACAAAGAACCTCCAAAAACTGTAAAATCTTGGGCAAAAATGTAAACCAATCTTCCGTTTATCGTTCCATATCCAGTAATAACACCGTCACCATAATATATTTCTTTATCCATTCCAAAATCGGAAGTTCTGTGGGTAACCAACATTCCAATTTCTTCAAAAGAGCCTTCGTCCATCAAATATTCTACACGCTCTCTAGCCGATAATCTTTTCTTTTCATGTTGTTTTTGAATGCGTTTTAAACCTCCACCCAAAGATGCCAAAGCAATTTTATCGTTTAGTTCTTGTATTTTGTTTTCCATGATTTCTTAATTTGGTAGGCGTACTATTTTTTGATCTTCAAAATATTGTCTCAAAGCTATCAAGGCAGCTATTTCAGCTTCTTTAGCCTTATGGGCAGTTATTACTTCGGGTGAATAATATTTTTTTACAAAATTGGTGTCGAATTTTCCCGAACGGAAAGCTTCATGTTCGAAAACAAATTTACCAAAAGGTAAAGTCGTTTCAACTCCTTCAATTTTGTATTTATCAATCGCTTTGAGCATAATTTCGATAGCTTCTTCACGTGATTTTCCGTACGTAATCAATTTAGACAACATTGGGTCGTAATAAATAGGAACATCCATTCCTTGCTCGAATCCATTATCTACCCGAATTCCTTCGCCTATTGGCAATTGATAGACTTCTAAACGACCAACACTTGGCAAAAAATTATTCATACAATCTTCAGCATAAACACGTAGTTCGACAGCATGTCCTTTTATAGTTAAATCTTCTTGCTTGATGGCTAATGCTTCTCCACGAGCTATTCTTATTTGGAGTTCGACCAAATCAACACCAGATATCATTTCGCTAACTGGATGTTCTACTTGCAAACGGGTATTCATTTCCAGAAAATAAAAATTATCGTTTTCATCGTATAAAAACTCAACCGTTCCAGCTCCAAGATAATCGCAAGATTTGGCTACTAGAACCGCAGCTTCACCCATTCTTTTTCGTATTTCGGGAGTCAAAACTGAGGAAGGAGCTTCTTCAATCACTTTTTGATGGCGACGCTGAATACTACATTCTCTTTCGAAAAAATACAATACATTTCCGTGACTGTCGGCCATAATTTGAATCTCGATGTGTCTTGAAGATGCTACGTATTTTTCAATAAAAACAGAGCCATCTCCAAAAGCCGCTAGAGCTTCGCTGATGGCCCGATTCATTTGAGATTCAAAATCGATTTCATTATCTACCACACGCATTCCTTTTCCTCCGCCACCCGCCGAGGCTTTAATCAAAATTGGAAAACCAATAAATTTTGCCGTTTCTTTAGCCTCTTCTATATTGATAATGGCGTGATCTACACCGGGAACCATTGGAATATTATATTTCAAAACCGCTTCTTTTGCGGCTAGTTTACTTCCCATTATTTCAATAGCTTTGGGTTTTGGACCAATAAAAATAATTCCATTTTTTTCAACTTCAGCAGCAAAATCGGCATTTTCACTCAAAAAACCATAACCAGGATGAATTGCATCTACATTTAATGCTTTGGCCACTTCAATAATTTTATTGCCTACTAAATAGGATTGATTTGAAGGCGATTCTCCAATCCAAACAGCTTCATCGGCATATTTTACGTGAGGAGAATTTCTATCTGCTGTGGAATAAACAGCGACCGTTTTTATGCCCATTTTTTGAGCAGTTTTCATGACTCTTAGGGCGATTTCTCCTCTATTGGCAACAAGTATCTTTTTCATATCAACTACTCAAATTCTATTAATAAATCACCTTTTATCACTGAATCCCCAACATTGATAGCAATCGATTTGATAACCCCATCACGTGGCGAAAGCAAACTATTTTCCATTTTCATCGCAGTAAGAATTAGCAAATTATCGTTTTCATTTACAGTTTGTCCTACTTCAACATTAATTTCTAAAATTAAACCAGGCATTGGTGCTTTGAGCAGTTTTATCACTTTGGAAACTCCGACCTCAAAACCCAATTCTTTTATGAGAATATCCAATGGATTTGAAATCGCAACTTGATAAATATTGTTATTGACTTTAACGGTATATTTTTTTTGATAAAAATGGGAAAAGATAATTTCAGCTTTGAAAGGGAGGTTGTTTTGAAGAATGTGAAACTTGTTTTTTTGGATAGTAACCGCATCTAATTTTGAGGTGTTTTCCTTGTTGAAATCAAACTCAAAAGTATCGTCAACTTTAACTTTAAAATCGGAACTCATAATTGTAAATTTTATAATATAAATTTAACAATAAAAGTTCAATCTTTAACAGTCAATATTACATTTACAAAGTCTATAAAATACTATTGGAAAAACGATTAAATTTACACAAATAACTGATTTCTATTGAAATATATTGATTAAAGTGATAAATACTGAAAGAATTTTCGAGTATTACAAAATTAACAATCCAAATTCCCTCAAAGTATTCACAGGCTTTGAATACCAAAATAATTCAAAATTTTCTAAAGTAATTTCAAAATCGGATTTTATTTCTTGAAAAGTGTAAGTTTTAGATTTAGAAACTGAGGTTTTTTGAAGGATTTGAATCAGCCATTCTCCTTCCTTTTTACCAGTTTGAATGGTAAAACTTTCCTTTTTGTCGTGAAAAGTCAAGGTCATCATTTCCCAAGAATTCCCTTTTTTGGATTTTGTAAAATGTTCTATAAGAGGCTTCCCTCCTAACCAAACGATTTTGGCAGTTGGTTTAATATTAAAATCTTCTTCTTCCTCTAAAGCATTGGTAATAAAATCGGTATGGATTTTTGTTTTCGGAATTTTGAAGTCGAACCAATCTTGCAACTCATAGTCAAAACAAATGCCGTGCATAAAATTGAAGAGCGACTTTTTTAAGCCAAAACTGAATTTATCATGGTCGATTCCTGTTTTGTCAACATAATTAATATCGTTATTGGCGAAAGTTCCAATAGTTTCTGTTTCCTTGACAACGCCAAATTTCTCTGGATACATTCCCACAGGACTGTGTGCCGTCATCGCGAATTGGTGCCAAAAACCTGATTGCAAAACACCAACTTCAAACAATTGTCTCACCATTTCCAAACTATCGACCGTTTCCTGAACCGTTTGTGTTGGATAGCCGTACATCAAATATGCGTGTACCATTATTCCAGCTTCGGTAAAATTTCGAGTGACTTTTGCTACTTGTTCTACGGTAACGCCTTTGTCAATCAATTGCAATAATCTGTCCGAAGCTACTTCAAGCCCGCCAGAAACGGCGATACATCCTGAGGCTTTCAACAACAAACATAAACCTCCCGTGAAACTTTTTTCGAATCGAATATTCGTCCACCAAGTGACAGCTAATTTCCGACGAAGAATTTCGAGTGCCAAAGCTCGCATCAAAGCCGGTGGCGCAGCTTCATCTACATAATGAAAACCATTTTGACCCGTTTGCGCTATCATTTCCTCCATTCGATCGCACAATAAACTGGCGGCAATGGGTTCGTAAACTTTGATGTAATCTAATGAAATATCGCAGAATGTACATTTCCCCCAATAGCAACCGTGCGCCATTGTGAGTTTATTCCATCGACCATCACTCCACATTCGGTGCATTGGATTCACGATTTCGATAACCGAAATGTATTGATCCAAAAACAAATCGGAATAATCAGGCGTTCCGACTTCGGATTGTTTGTAATCTGGTTTTAATGAATTGTTTTTATACACTACTTTTCCGTTTTCGAGGAGAAAAGTCCTTTTATATTGCTTCTCGCCCCTCGACTTCGCTCGGGATGACGCGCTCGAAGTGACAGCATTTATAAGTTCTTCGACTGGAACTTCCCCATCATCCAAAGTGATATAATCGAAAAACTCAAAAACACGAGCATCAGAAAGCGAACGCAATTCGGTATTCGGAAAACCGCCGCCCATAGCAATCTTGACATTCGGATAGTGTTTTTTTACATGTTGTGCAGAACGAAAAGCCGAATATAGATTCCCAGGAAAGGGAACTGATATCAGGAATAATTCGGGTTGGATGGTTTCGATTCTATCTTTTAAAAGAGAAAATAAAATGGTATCAATATAAGTTGGTTCTTCTTGCAAAGCCGAATATAATTCGTCGAAAGAATTGGCGCTTCGTCCCAAACGTTCCGCATAGCGGCTGAAACCAAAATTAGCATCGACACAATCCACAATAAAATCGGAAATATCTTCGAGGTATAAAGTCGCCAAATGCTTGGCTTTGTCCTGAGTTCCCATCGTTCCAAAAGCCCAATCCAATTCTTCCAATTGCTCAAAACGAGAAGCTTCAGGCAAATAATCCTCCTGACAAATTTGCAATGCCAAGGTTGGATTTTTGCCTTGCAGAAAGGCAATCACCGAATCGATGGTTTTGATGTATTCGTCTTGAAGAGCAAGAATTCTTTTCGAATTATCTGAAACTTCTCCAACTTGAAACTTGAAACCTGAAACTTGAAACAAACTTTTCAATCCTTCTTTCGAAAACAATTTCAAAATCACTTCGATACCTATATCCGCCTGCGTTGCCGAAATGTTTTTGGTATTCAGAAACCCCTTGATATAAGCAGTTGCCGGATACGGCGTATTCAGTTGGGTAAAGGGTGGCGTAATAAGAAATACTTGGGTTTTCAAAGGAATTGTTTTTTGCAAAAGTATGTTATTTTATAAAAGAATTGGATTTCTTGAACAACAACTTAGTTATTTGAAACTTAAAAGCTAGACCATCAATTGCTGGTTAAGCAGAACAAATGCTGTCCTTTTTAAAAGAAAACGCCGAACATTAAACCTGCCAAGAATTGATTACAAAAAAGTTATATTTGCAAATTAGAACAAAAATTTAATGAAAATAATTCTTACTGGTGCCACAGGTGTTTTAGGTTCTCATATCATGTATGAGATTTTGGAACTTTTTATAAAAAAACCGAATCTCAATAACAAGCTCTACATTATCGCCCGAAATAACGGAAAAAATTCAGCCGAAAATCGCATAACCGATTTGTTATCCAGCTACTATACACCAAAAATCCTTCAAAACATTGGACTAAATGAACTTAATAAATATATTGAAATCATAAGCTTTGATATAGTTGTAAATGAGGAATTATTTTTAGAAAAAATTAAAGGAGCATACCTTATTCATTCGGCTGGTTATGTAAATCTCTCTACCGATGAGGAATTAAAAGAGAAAATATTCGATGAAAACGTTCAATTAACAAAGACTCTTTTTTCGGTTTTACATCCGCATATAAAAAAATTCATTTACATTGGAACTGCTTTTTCATCTGGAATTCGAAAGGGACTTATTGATACTAATTTTCATAATTTAGATTTCACACCCGAGCATCGTAATACTTATGAATATGCCAAATATCACTCCGAGAATTTTATTGCCAAAGAATGTAAAGCAATAGGCTTACCCTTCCAAATTCTCCGTCCAAGCGTTATTGGTGGCAAAATGTTAGGAACAGAAAACAACTTTTTCATTCCAAAATATATGGTTTTTTATCTTTTGGCAAAGTTTTTTCATTTTACTGCAAAACGCAAAGGCAAACAAGAAAACATAAGGTTTATAGTCAATAACGAAACCAGTTTGAACATAATCCCCGTTGATTATGTTGCTAAAGTTGTTGCAAATACATTTGAAAAAGATGATATTGAGCAACTGAATATAGTCAACAAAAAAAGTTTCAATATGCTAAAAGGTTTGGAGTTGATTATGAATGAAGTGGGTTATACGAATTTTACTTTTATAGCTAACGACTTGAATTTTGAGTACAAGAACTCTGTTGAAAAAATGTATTACGAAAGTATTGGCAAACACCTAAAACCTTACTTTATAACGGATGTCAATGAATATGATACTACTTTATTGAATTCCATTCTTGAAATTCCAAAACTTGATAATGAAGATTTTACCCATTTGATTCGGTATGCCATTTCAAATAATTTTCAAGACATTAAGGTGTAATTAGTACTGTTTGTAATGAATTAAATTTGGATTGAAAAAATAATTATAAATTACTTTTTTTTAGCAGATTACATGGATTTTTAACGATAAAAACTTTGGCAGTCAAAGCAATTGTTTTGTGTATAAAGTAAAATTAAAATTTAGTGTTTACTGATTTTTTCAAACAATAGGTAAGTGAAATTTTGCAAAAAAAGGTAACCATTCTTAGTTTATTACCTCTTTTTTAATATTTCAACACTTATGCAAAGCAACTAACATTCTGTAAAGACACCTAAGGAAACTTTGTTTTTACTAAATATAACATTCGTTATTTTTCAAAATCAATCTTTAAACCCTTGATAAGTTCGGATGGTTCCACTTCAAGAGCTAATGCAATTTTCAGCATAGTAGTTATCTTCATTTCTTGATTTCCCTTGATATATTTCCTCAAATTTTCAACATCCAATCCTGCATCGTATGCCACGTTTTTAGGCATAAGATTTTTCTCTTTAATAATATCTTTTATCCTATTACCCAGTTCAATAACAGCTTGTGGTATTTCTGTTTTTCTTATCCTTTTCATAAGATAAAATTATGATGTCAAGATTGTTTTTAACCGATTGTATTCAATCGATTGTTTACAACCGATTTTATTTTTACATTTGAAAAAATTCGGTATAATAAAAAATTATGGCACAATCAGTAGAACCTAATATTGCAGATTTAGCAAACGGATGGCTTAAATCACATAAATTACCATACAAATTAGAGCAAGAATCTGTAAACACTGAAATTGACAAAGCACTTTCTGACTATTATTCTAAAAATGGTGGTGTTGGTGGAAATCGTGTAGATGCAAAAATACTATTGCAAGACAAAAATTTAAACTTCTATCCTATTCTTATTGAGTACAAGGGTTACAAAAATAGTTTGGTAAAACTCGATGCAAACCATCAAGTAGAAAATAAAACCGCTAAAAACGAACCTAATCTTAAAAACATCAATTCATTTGCTGTAAACGGTGCGGTGCATTATGCCAATGCAATTTTACATCATACAAGTTATACCGACATTATAGCAATCGGTATGACAGGTTATAAAGATGAAGCTGGAAATATCAAACATAATGTTGGTGTGTACTTTGTTTCTAAAACCAATTATGGTGTGGGTCAAAAAGTGGGGGAGTTTTCAGATTTTCTTTTTTAGCACCTAAAAACTTTGATGCGTTTATAGAGAAAGTAAAAACATTGAGTTTAACGCAAGAAGAAATTGAAAAAATAAAAGAACAACGAGAAAAAGAAATTGATGTCAGTTTACGAAAACTTAATCACGATATTTACGACAACGAAAAAGGTTTAGGCGAAAATGATCGAGTCTATATCGTTGCCGCTTCTATTATTGCAACGCTCGGAATTCCTGGCAAAGTTGCACCACTCGAAAAAACCGATTTCAAATCTTCTATCGAAATCGGCAATACAGATGGCGAGATTATAGTACGAAAAATAAAAGCCTTTCTCGATGCAAAAGAAATTCCCGAAGAAAAGAAAAATCTAATACTTCGTACCTTACAAAACACACTTACAACCGAAAACATAAATAAAATTCAAGATGGCGAAAGCCAACTCAAAAGAGTATTTACAAAAATCGTAGACGATTTAGGTATATATTACAAGATTGGTTTAACAACCGATTTTACAGGAAAACTTTTCAACGAAATGTATGGTTGGTTAGGTTTTTCGCAAGACAAACTAAACGATGTCGTACTTACGCCATCTTATGTTTCCAATCTTTTAGTAAAACTGGCTCGTGTTAATAAAGATTCTTATGTTTGGGATTTTGCCACTGGTTCAGCGGGTTTGTTGGTTGCTGCTATGAATGAAATGCTTAAAGATGCCAAAAACACCATTACTTCGCCAGAAGAATTAACTCAAAAAGAAATAAAAATCAAAGCCGAACAGTTGCTTGGTTTAGAGTTGCTTTCTAGCGTTTATATGTTAGCCATTCTTAATATGATTTTGATGGGCGACGGAAGTTCTAACATTTTAAATAAAGATTCAATGCTAGATTTCGACGGAAATTATGGTTTTGGCAAAACAAATAATAAATTTCCAGCCGATTCCTTTATACTTAATCCGCCCTATTCAGCCAATGGAAACGGGATGAACTTTGTTGAAAAAGCAATGGGAATGATGAATAAAGGGTATGCCGCTATTATTATTCAAAATTCGGCTGGTTCAGGAAGAGCCAAAGAGTATACCAAACGAATATTAGAGAAACACACACTTTTGGCAAGTATCAAAATGCCAGTTGATATTTTTATTGGCAAATCAAGTGTCAATACTAATATCTACGTTTTCAAAGTAAACGAAAAGCACCATCCAGACGAAATGGTAAAATTTATCGATTTTACCGAAGATGGATACACAAGAACCAACCGCAAAAAAACCAGCAATAACCTCAAAGATACCAACCAAGCCAAAGAACGATATGAAGAGGTGGTCAACTTGGTTCGTTTTGGCAAAAGCAAACTCAATATTTTTACCACTAAAGAGTATCACGAAGGCTCCATTGATCCTAAAAACGGAGCCGATTGGAACCAATCAGCACCTACAGACACTAAACCGTCTTTACAAGATTTCAAAAAAACTGTAAGTGATTATTTGGCTTGGGAAGTTTCTACTATCCTAAAACAAAACACAGCTGAAAATGTGGGAAAGTAGATGCCCTACTCAACGAAAAATTAGAAAAAGTTGAGTGGGGGGAGTTTAAATTGGGAGATTTGTTTGAGATAAACACTTACAAGAAAAGATTTGATGCTAACAAGGTTGATGTTTTAGATTATGGTAAATTTCCATATATTGTAAGAACAAGTTTAAATAATGGCATTCGTGGTTATATCAATGAAGATGAAAAATTTCTAAATGATGGAAATACAATTTCATTCGGCCAAGATACAGCAACAATGTTTTATCAAGAAAAACCATATTTTACAGGAGATAAAATCAAAATTTTAAAATCAAAGAATAACAGATTTAATAAAAGCAATGCACAATTTTTTATTTTAACAATGACTAAATCTTTCAGTTCATTCTCTTGGGGAAGTTCAAGTTTTAGTGTCAAAATAATTGGAAATCAAACAATCCTCCTCCCCACCCAAAACGGCATAATAGATTTTAATTTTATGGAAAACTTTATGGCAGAGCTGGAAGCAGAGCTTATTGCCAAGTTAAAAGCCTATTTAATTGCTTCTGGTCTAAAAAATTATACTTTAACAGCCGAGGAACAACAGGTTTTGACAGATTATGAGAAAGGCGAATGGCAAACATTTAATCTTGAAACATTATTTGGAAAATCAACTAGAGGCAGACGATTAAAAAGTGCTGACAGAATTTCTGGAACTTTACCATTTGTAACAGCTGGCGAAACAGATGAGGGTATTTCGGCATTTATTGGTAATAAAGTTATTGTTTTTCCAGCAAATACAACAACAATTGATATGTTTGGTTCTGCAAAATATCGTAATTACAATTATGGCGGCGATGACCATATTGCAGTCGTTCACACGGATAAATTACCAAAATTTGCATCAATTTTTGTAACAACAGCAATTCATAAAACTTCTTACAATGGACAGTTTAATTATGGTAGAAACTTTTATGCAAAAGATGCAGACGAATTAAATATTTCATTACCTGTAAAAGGACAAAAACCAGACTATAAAGTTATGGAAACTTTAATCTCCGCAATTCAAAAATTAGTAATAAAAGATGTCGTTTTGTATACGGATAGAAAAATACTTTTTCAATAATCAAAAACGAAAATCAATAATTTTAAAAAAAATAGCTGAGAATTAAAATTTATGTTCCTTTTTGCTAGTCATCAAAAGCGAGAAAAAAGTCAGAACCGCTGCTGCCGATAAATAAAAACCAACATAAGTGAGTCCATAATTTTTTGCCAACCAAATGGCAATTAACGGAGCAAAAGCAGCTCCAATTATTCCAGCAAAATTAAAAGTGAGCGACGCACCTGAATAACGCACTTCTGTTGGGAATAATTCAGAAAGAAAAGTTCCTAACGGTCCATAAGTCAATCCCATTAATGTCATTCCCATACATAAAAAGAGCGTAATTAAAGTCGTATTTCCTGAACCAAGCAGCGAAGAAAAAAACAATCCAAAAATGGCAATGCCAACGGAAATAATAACCAACACCATTCTTCGACCAAATCTATCTGCTAAAACTGCAGAAACAGGAATCGAAATTCCAAAAAACAATACCGAAAAAAGTTGCATAATCAAGAAGTCACGTCTGGAATATCCCAAATCAGTTGTGGCCCAACTCAAAGAGAAAACGGTCATAAAATAAAAAGTCACAAAAGTGGTGACAGCTGCCAAAGTTCCAAAAATAAGTTCCCGCTTGTAAGACTTTAACAACACTATCATCGGGATTTTGACTTGCTTCTTGGTTTCCAAAGAAGCAATAAAAGAAGGTGTTTCGGTAATTTTTAATCGAATATAAAATCCCACAACGACCAATGCAGCACTGGCAATGAACGGAATTCTCCATCCATAATCAAAGAATTGCTCGTCGGTCAATATATCGCTCAACAACAGAAAAGTACCACCAGAAAGTAATAAACCTATTGGCGCTCCCAATTGTGGAAACATTCCGTACCAAGCTCGTTTTCCCGGAGGTGCGTTTTCGATTGCTAATAAAACGGCTCCTCCCCATTCGCCTCCAAGTCCCAATCCTTGACCAAATCGGAACACCATCAATAATAAAGGAGCAGTAATTCCTATGCTGGCATAAGTTGGTAAAAAACCAATGGCAACGGTGGAAACCCCCATCGTTAATAAGGCAACAACCAAGGTGGTTTTCCGGCCGATTTTATCACCATAATGTCCAAAAACGACAGAACCGATTGGACGCGCAAAAAAAGCGATAGAAAAAGTAGCCAAAGATTCTATGGTAGAAATAGTGGAATCCGATCCCGGAAAAAACAATTGTGGAAAAACCAAAACAGCAGCGTTGGCATAAATATAGAAATCAAAAAACTCAATGGTTGTGCCTATTAAACTGCCAAAAAGCACATGTTTCATCGAATTCACTTTATCATGATTGGAATTTTCTCGCATAGCTGTATAAAATATTTTTATAAAAATGATGCTAATTTTCGAAAGTAACAAATATTTAGTTCCAATAATTTGTGGTAAATTAGCATAAAATAAACTTCAATATGCCAACCGACTGTATCAGCTTTCAAAATTCAGGTTATTTCTCTCCTTTGATGAATGATTATTTGAATCAAAAATCGCATTTACAGTCCCTTTTCAATCGGTTTCCAAATCTTGAAAACTTCGAAGCACAAATTCAGGAAAAGAAAGAAAATTTCAATGGCAATGAAAAAAGAAAAATTTTAGTTTCTGTTTTAGAAAAGCAATATGCCAAACTAAGTACTTCTGAAATAATTTTAAACAACATTCAACTTTTAAAAGAATCTAACACTTTTACAATAACAACCGGACATCAACTGAATTTGTTCACCGGACCTTTGTATTTTTTGTATAAAATTATTTCGACGATTAATTTAACCAAGGAATTAAAAGTAAAATATCCGTCACAAAACTTTGTGCCCATTTACTGGATGGCGACCGAAGACCACGATTTTGATGAAATCAATTACTTCAATTTCAAAGGTCGAAAGTTTCGCTGGAATACCGAAAGTTCTGGTCCCGTTGGACGATTATCTACCAAAGGTTTGGCTGATTTTTATGAAGTTTTCGCTCAAGAATTGGGATCAGGAAAAAATGCCGAAGCTATCAAAAAACTTTTTCAAGAATCATATTTGAATCATTCTAATTTGACAGATGCCACACGTTTTTTGGCAAACGAACTTTTTGGCGAACAGGGATTGGTTATTCTCGATGCCGACAATAAAGATTTAAAACGAACATTTATACCTTATATAAAGGAAGAATTAAAGCAGCAAACTTCCCATAAAAAAGTTCTTGAAACCACCGAAGAACTTAAAGATTATACCATTCAAGTCAATCCACGTGAGATTAATTTGTTTTATATGGAAGATGATTTGCGGGAACGTATTCTTTTAGAAGATGGAATTTACAAAGTCAATAACACCAAAATTGAATTCTCAGCAAGCGAAATTTTAGAATTAACAGAAAATCATCCTGAAAAATTCAGCCCTAACGTGATTATGCGTCCCTTGTACCAAGAAGTGATTTTACCAAATCTATGCTACATTGGCGGAGGCGGAGAAATTGCTTATTGGCTGGAACTAAAATCCTTTTTCGATGCTGTAAACGTTACTTTTCCAGTACTTTTACTTCGAAATTCAGCGTTATTGGCAACCGAAAAGCAAGCAAAAAAAGCAGATAAATTAGGATTGTCTTGGAGTGATTTGTTCTCCAAACAAAAAGATTTGGTCAATACCAAAACGGAACAATTATCAGAGTTTCCAATCGATTTTACACCTCAAAAAGAACAACTCCAAAAACAATTTGAGGCACTTTTTGAAATTGCAAATCAAACCGACAAGTCATTTCTTGGCGCAGTAAAAGCACAGGAAGCCAAACAAATTAAAGGGTTAGAAAATTTAGAAAAACGTTTGTTAAAAGCTCAAAAACGCAAATATTCAGAAATAATAGAGCGAATTACCGATTTGCAAAATGAACTATTTCCTAACCAGAGTTTACAAGAACGCCAAGCCAATTTTTCGGAATTTTATTTAGAAAACGGAAATGATTTTATCGACAAACTAATAGCGATTTTGAAACCTTTAGATGCCAATTTTGAAATTATAACTTTACATTAAAATTATACAAACAAATATTCTATAACAACCAAAAAACCAAACCAATGATTAAAGAACGTTTAACTTCACTGGATGTTTTCCGGGGATTTACAATCATGTTGATGACTATTGTCAACAATCCGGGAAGTTGGGGGTCGATTTATCCTCCTTTGCAACACGCCGAATGGAATGGCTGGACGCCAACCGATTTAGTTTTTCCTTTTTTTATTTTTATAATGGGAACCGCTGTACCGTTTGCAATGCCAAATAAAACCTGGGACAGCACAACTTTTAATAAAATATTGGTGCGCTCTTTACGCATTTTCTGTTTAGGATTATTCCTGAATTTTTACAGCAACATAGGATTTCTTGGTTTGGAAGGCATTCCTTTATTGATAGAAAAATTAACATTAACCTTCTTAGTTGCCTATGCATTATTGGGAACCTTTAGCCCAAAAATAAAAGCAATTTTAGCATTTTCTGTTTTAGGAATTTTACTCTTTCTGGCTTACAGCGGTATTCCAGCCTATCAAGATGTTAGGATTCCAGGGGTTTTACAACGCATTGCGATTGTATATTTTTTCACTTCCCTTTTGTATTTAAAGTCAACAATGAAAACTCAAATTCTGGTAGCTGTATCGCTGTTATTGGGCTATTGGGCTTTGATGACACTTGTGCCAGTCCCAGGAATTGGAGCAGCAAATCTCGAAAAAGGTACAAATCTGGCAGCATACATCGATAATCTGTTTTTGAAAAATCATATGTACAGCCAAACAAAAACTTGGGATCCAGAAGGAATATTATCTATGTTACCAGCAATTGCCTCAGGAATAATAGGAATGTTAATGGGACAAATGTTGAATCTACCGCAGTCAAAACTCGAAATTGTCAAGAAAATGATTGGTTTTGGCATTGGCTTTGTCATTCTTGGATTGATTTGGAACGTTCTATTTCCGATAAATAAATCACTTTGGAGCAGCTCATTTGTTTTATTAACATCAGGATTAGCCACTTTATGTTTGAGCCTTTTGTATTATATAATTGATATTGCAAACCATAAAAATTGGATTAAACTATTCCTGATTTGGGGTGTAAACCCAATGATTGTATTTTTCTTTTCAGGAATAATTCCTGAGGCAATTTCTATGATAAAAGTGAATCATCCACAACTTCCTGGTGAATTACTCGGGTTTCAAAGTTACTTTTATAATTATGGAATTGTACCATTATTCCAAAATCCAATGGATGCTTCTTTGACCTACGCATTAGTTTATTCTGTCTTTTGGAGTATAATTTTGTGGATACTTTATAAGAACAAACTAATTTTCAAAGTTTAAGTTGCAAGAATTTATAATATAAATAATAAATTAATCTTGCGAATTTTAAGGCAAAATTGGGTAATTATTCAATAAATAAATACTATTTTTGCCCCCAATCAAAAAAAATGCAAAATGGCTACCAATAGAACTTTTACAATGATCAAACCCGATGCTGTCAAAAACGGACACATTGGAAATATTTTGGCAATGATAACCAATCAAGGTTTCAAAATTATTTCATTGAAACTTACACAACTAACCGTTGCGGATGCTGAAAAATTTTATGCTATTCACGCTGCAAGACCATTCTTTGGAGAATTAGTAGAATTTATGTCAAGTGGGCCAATTGTTGCTGCAATTCTTGAAAAAGAAAATGCCGTTGCTGATTTCAGAACTTTGATTGGTGCAACCAATCCAGCTGAAGCTGCTGAAGGAACTATCCGTAAATTGTATGCTACTTCATTAGGCGAAAACGCAGTTCACGGTTCGGATAGCGATGAAAATGCTGCCATCGAAGGCGCTTTTCATTTTGCAGGAAGAGAGCAGTTTTAGTATTCAGTTTACAGATTTCAGGTAGCAGAACGCTGCTGAAAATCTATAAAATACAAATCCCACTTCAATTTTGAAATGGGATTTTTTTATTTCTGAATTCTGCCGTCTGCAAACTGCCAACTAACTCGAGCGAGAGCCAACTGGCGAAGCAAATCTTGTTATCTCAAAACAACTTCTTTAATCACTTCTCGCTTCAATTCTTCGTTTATCATGGCGACAATTTTCGACTTTCCGTGGGTTAATTCTTCTCTCAAAACTGCCGAAGAAAGTTCCACATACAAAGTACTTCCTCTTAAAACCACATTTTTAGTGTAATAATTAACTCCATTTCCCATTAGATTTTTCCAAGCGTCCTTAACGTCAATTTGATCCATTCCCGGCTGCAATTTGTTGTCTTGGATAATATGTTTCAAAACATCTCCAACAGTGCTTTGATTATTTAGTCTTTTTGCCATCGCCTAGAATATTTATTGGGGTTGCTTTTTTATAATGATATTGCTTTTTTTCGGAATTCATAAAAACCATTTTTTCGTCAGAAATCGCAATCAATTCCTCAGACCATTTGGCATAAGAAGTATTGTAATCCAGATAAACTTTATCGTTTTCTAATCTTATTTTTAGACTTTCTTGGGTTTCATTTACCAGAAAAGTACCGTCCAATTGTGGCATTACTTTCTTACGAAAACCACTATTATTTTTACCGATTTCAAAATAATCATAACTTTCGTTTATCGTATAATCTTTACTGTTACCATCCTCAAAAACGACTTTCTCGATTTCCCAATAGCCATTAATTTTGGCAATATCCTCCGTTTTTATCTTTTGCTGGCAAGAGACTAAAAGAAACGAAACAAATAAAAATCCAACTATGTTTCTCATAAAATTATTGTTTTGGAGCTAAATCCTGCTGTTCACTGTATCTTTTGCGGCGAACACCGCCACAAAAGGATGCCGTTGCCATCAGGGCTAGGGCTTTAGGAATAAAAAAATGTTTTACCCTCTTCGACAAAGTTACTCTTATTAAATTTCAAAGAAAATAAAAAATAAAAAAACTCATTAAACTTTTTTCAATATTTTTGGTCTTATCTCCAAACCTTCGAAATATGTATAAAATAATCTACCCTTTGCTAATTGTTTTATTTTGTGTTAGTTGCAGCTCCGATACTCCTGAACCAACTCCAACTCCTATCGAAACATTATACTTCCCACCACAAACAGGTGATGTTTGGGAAACCAAATCTATTGCTGATTTGGGTTGGAAACAAACTGCCGTTCAACCTCTTTTAGATTATTTAGCACTAAAAAACTCAAAAGGTTTCATTATTTTGGTGAATGGAAGAATCGTTATGGAGAATTATTTCAACGGACATTCGGCTTCAACTGGATGGTATTGGGCTAGTGCAGGAAAAACTTTGACAGCAACAATGACAGGAATTGCTCAACAAGAAGGTTTACTAAACATCAACAACAAAGTTTCTGATTATATTGGAACTGGTTGGACGAATATGCCATTAGCAAAAGAAAATCTGATAACCAACAAACATTTGCTCTCTATGACTTCTGGTATCGAAGATATTGCGAATGGCGATGGTGTTGACCCGGTAAATCTAACCTACAAAGCCGATGCAGGAACGCGTTGGGCTTATCATAACGTTTATGTAAAATTGCAAGATGTTATTGCCAAAGCAAGCGGACAAACGTGGACCAACTATTTCAACACCAAATTAAGAGACAAAATCGGAATGACAGGAGCTTGGATTCAAGTGGAAAATAATAGTGTGTATTATAGTACTACAAGAAGTATGGCTCGTTTTGGGTTGCTAATGTTCAACAAAGGGAAGTGGGAAAACACAACTATTCTCAACGAAAACTATTTTAACGAAGCTACTAATACATCGCAAAATATCAATTTAGGTTATGGTTATTTGTGGTGGTTGAACGGAAAAGAAAGTTTCCACTTACCACAATCCCAATTGCAATTTAAAGGTAGTTTGATTGCAACTGCTCCCAATGATATGTATATGGCTTTGGGGAAAAATGACCAAAAAATTTATGTGATTCCAAGCAAAAAAATGGTTGTAATACGAATGGGAGATGTTGCAAATCCTGCAAATCCTACCTTTGCACTATCCGGCTTTGATGAAGAATTATGGACAAAAATTAGTGCTTTGTACCAATAATTATTGCTTTTTGTTTCTGCTTTTGAAAAATCCGAAAATGAAAAAACCAGCGCCCAAAACAAGCAAAATATAATACAAAACTAAATTTTGGTCTCTAACTACATTAGACAACACAAAGGATATTAAGCTCAAAAAGTAAAGAAAAATGGGTGGTATGTTTTTGATGGAAGAAAAATTCATCGTGAAATTAGTATAGAAATGGTTGTCAAAATTCGAAACTTTGACAATCATTTTTTATTTAAAGAAACTATCTACAAACTCATATTTATTAAAAACCTGCAAATCTTCAATGCCCTCGCCTACGCCAATGTATTTTACAGGGATTTTAAATTGGTCTGAAATCCCAATAACCACTCCACCTTTGGCAGTTCCGTCCAGTTTAGTCACTGCAAGCGAAGTCACTTCGGTAGCTGCTGTAAATTGCTTGGCTTGTTCAAAAGCGTTTTGACCTGTTGAACCATCGATAACCAATAAAACATCGTGTGGTGCATCGCCCACTACTTTTTGCATTACGCGTTTTACTTTGGTCAACTCGTTCATCAAATTGATTTTATTATGCAAACGTCCTGCGGTATCAATAATGACAATGTCGGCATTTTGAGCAACGGCCGATTGCAAAGTGTCGAAAGCTACCGAAGCTGGATCACTTCCCATATTTTGTCTTACAATAGGAACTCCAACTCTATCTGCCCAGATTTGCAGTTGATCGATTGCTGCGGCACGAAAAGTATCGGCTGCGCCAAGAACAACTTTGAATCCCATTTTTTTGAATTGATAAGCTAATTTACCAATAGTGGTAGTTTTTCCAACTCCGTTTACACCCACAACCATCAAAACATAAGGTTTGGTGTTGATTGGAATAACGAATTCTGTTGCTTCGCCAGAATCGATTTCAGAGAGCAAACCTGCAATTTCTTCTCGTAGAATTTGGTTTAATTCATCGGTTCCTAGAAATTTGTCTTCGGCAACACGTTTTTCTATTCGGGTGATAATTTTCAACGTTGTATTTACACCCACATCCGAAGAAACAAGGATTTCTTCGAGATTATCCAAAACCTCATCATCAACTTTAGATTTTCCGGCAACAGCTTTAGTTAACTTAGAAAAAAAAGATGTTTTTGATTTCTCTAGACCTTTGTCAAGTGACTCTTTTTTATCGGAAGAAAATAATTTTTTAAAAAAACTCATTTGATATATTATTTATGATAAGCAACTTAAGAATGGAAAATTGCAAAATCAATTATGTATTTAACTTAAGAAAAATTCAATGATTACATTCTTTTCTGGCGGTAAATATAAAAAATAAAAAAGCTACTTCCGAATGAAAGTAGCTTTTCTATATAATGCGATAGTTAATTATTTCTTTTTCAAGAATTCATCAACTGCTTCAGGAGCCATAATAGATTCTACGAATGTATATGCACCAGTTTTAGGAGATTTTACCATTTTGATGGCTTTTGATAATCTCTTAGAAGATGTCTGTAAGGATGCTACGGTTTTCTTTGCCATGATTCTATGTTATTTGTATTTTAATATATCTCAAATATGACATCTAAGATTATCTTAAAATCTCTAATTATTATTTAATTTCTTTGTGAACTGTTACTCTTTTCAAGATTGGATTAAATTTTTTAATCTCTAATCTGTCTGGAGTATTTTTTTTGTTCTTAGTTGTAATGTATCTTGAAGTTCCTGCAACACCAGTTGTTTTGTGTTCAGTACATTCTAAAATTACTTGGATTCTATTTCCTTTTGCTTTCTTTGCCATCTTGATATATTTTTAGGAATGGATTATTTAATAAATCCGCCTGCTTGTGCTTTTTTCAAAACTGCAGCGATTCCATTTTTATTAATTGTTTTTACCGTAGATGCAGCTACTCTTAGAGTAATCCATCTATCTTCTTCTGGAAGATAAAAACGCTTTTTAACTAAGTTTACAGAAAATTTTCTCTTAGTTTTATTCATAGCGTGAGAAACGTTATTTCCTACCATCGCTCTTTTACCTGTAAGGTCGCAAACTCTTGACATTATCTTATCTTTTATCGTTATTCAAAATCAGGGTGCAAAGAAAAGAAAAATAAACCTATTACGCAAAAAAATTATAACACATTTTTTAAAATTTCTTTTCGCAACATTTCTAAACTCTTTACAGCGGCTCTATCTATCACTTTATCACGAGGTTGACCAAAATTAAACTCTTCAATTATTACTTCATTTGGCGTTGCCAATGCTATAAATACGGCTCCAACCTCGGCATCTGAATCACCTTTCGATGGTCCGGCATTACCAGTTGTGGCAATTGCATAGTCAGTTTTCATTAATTTCTGAATATTAATCGCCATTTCCCTAGCCACTTCTGCACTTACTACCGAATGTTGTTTGATTAAATCCTCAGAAATTCCCAAAAGCGCTATCTTGGTTTCGGTTGCATAGGAAACTATACTGCCTTTAAAATATTTTGAAGCTCCTGAAACCGAAGTCAAAATCTGAGCTATTTTTCCTCCCGTACAACTTTCGGCGGTAGAAATGGTTTTGTTTTGTTGTGTCAAAAGTCTTCCCAAAACGGTTTCAAGGGTTTCATCATCATCAAAACCTACAATGCTGTCTCCAAGTATTTTTGACAAAGATGTAACCTTTTCGAAAATAGATTTTTCTAGAAATTCTTTATCGGTTCCACGAGCTGATAGTCGCAAACGTACTCGACCGGGACTTGGCAGATAGGCTAATTTTATAAAATCGGGTAAATTATTTTCCCAATTTTCGATGGTTTCCGCCAATAAACTTTCGCCAATTCCGTAGGTTAATACTGTTTTATGAATAATGTAAGGTCGCTTATATTCGACGACAATTTTTGGAATAATTTCGTTTTCAACTAGATATTTCATTTCAAACGGAACTCCCGGAAGCGAAATAAAGACGGTATTTTCCTTTTTCATCCACATTCCCGGTGCTGTTCCCACTTGGTTATGAAGCACCGTACATTTTGATGGAACTAAGGCTTGGTCTATGTTAAGTTGAGTAATCTTCCGTTTGTAAAATCCTTCGATAATTTGGGTCACATGTTTTAAAACTCCTTCATTCACAACTAGTTCGTCATCAAAATAATCACAGAACGTTTTCTTAGTGATATCATCTTTAGTTGGTCCGAGTCCACCAGTAATGATAACCAAATCGACATTGTTCTGCAATTTTTCAAAAGTATCTAAAATGTGCTGCTTGTTGTCACTAATGGAAATCATTTCGTGAATTTCGACACCAATTCGGTCTAATGATTTAGCAATAAAACCCGAATTTGTATCAACAATTTGTCCTATTAAAATTTCGTCACCAATGGTTATTATGGATGCTTTCATTTGAAGTTAGAGGTTGGAAGTTAGAGGTTAGAAGTTAAAAATGGAAGTTTACAATTATACAACTGCAACCTGCAATCTAAAATCTGATTAGCCCTGATGAAAGTGGAAAGCTTTTTGCCTAAAATCACTATTTTTTCTAAATAAAAAAGAGCGACCAGAGGAAGCTCCTTTTTTATTTTTTCAGAAAAAAAGTGATTTTAAAAAAAACTTGAAACGTACAGCAGGAATAGCTTCTTATAAATCGAAGTCTTTCTTTAATTCCTTAATTGCATCTTTTACCTGATGTTTGACGCTCTTAAAAGTCTCCTTGATTTCCTTCGTTTCACCTTCAGTTTTTGTCCAAGCTTCAATCTGAAGAATTTCTTCGAAAGCTACTTTCAAACCCAGTAAATCCAGAGATGGTTTTACTTTGTGAGCGTAAGAATAGGCGTGTTTGTGGTCTTTCTTTTTGATTCCTTCTTTGATTTCTGCGATATCTTCTGGAATTTCGTTAACAAATAACGTTACGATTTGCAGGACAAATTCTGGATCGTTATCTGAAAGTGCGTACACTTTTGCTAGGTTGTAATGTAGTGCCATTTATTTGATTTGTATGCTAAATAATTTATTTCCTTCTAAAAATCCTTCTAAAACATCTTCTGGTTTTACCGCTGCAACTCCTTCTGGAGTTCCAGTAAAAATAATATCGCCAATTTTTAAAGTAAAATATTGCGAAACATAAGAAATTAGTTCATCAATCTTCCACAACATAAAATCGGTATTGCCTTTTTGAACCGTTTTGCTGTTACTAGTCAGTTCAAATGTAATATTTTCTAATGACTTAAATTTACTTTTCGGCAAAAATTCGCCTATTACTGCCGATCCATCAAACGATTTCGCCTTTTCCCACGGCAATCCTTTGGTTTTTAATTCGTTTTGTAAATCCCGAGCTGTAAAATCTATTCCCACACTAATTTCGTCATAATATTTATGAGCAAACTTGGTGTCTATATATTTCCCTACTTTGTTTATTTTAACAATCAGTTCGATCTCGTGATGAATATCATTTGAAAATTCAGGAATCACAAAAGGGTATTGCTTCAATAAAACCGCCGAGTCAGGTTTCATGAAAATCACTGGCTCTGATGGTCTTTCGTTTTTCAACTCCTCAATATGCTTGGCATAATTCCTACCTATGCAGATTATCTTCATTCTTTTCAGATTTCAGGTAGCAGGTAGCAGGTTTCAGGTTGCGTCTGCCATCTGAAATCTGCCATCTGAAACCTACTTCGTGTTTAATTTTCTTAATTTTATTGCTGTCAAAACCTTCTTCGTGTATAAAGGAAAATCCGCGTTTTGAATCCAACTGAAATAGCCTGGTTCATTTTCTAATACAACATCAACTTTAACTCCTTTGTGCTTTCCGAAGGTAAAAATTTCGTTGTCGTCTTTATCAAAAGCAATCATTCCGGCAAAATCGGCAATTTTCTTTCTGGTGGTAAATTCCGAAAGCGATTTTATATCGTTTTCCAATTCTGGGTAGCGATCCAATTGGGCTTTCATAATTTCGTAAGTTGCCATCGTATCAGCTTCGGCTGTATGAGCGTTTTCCAGACTTTGTCCACAATAAAATTTCAATGCTGCGCTCAATGTTCGCTCTTCCATTTTGTGAAAAATAGTTTGAACATCGACAGAAACTCGGTTTTTCATATCGAAATCTACTCCGGCACGAAGCATTTCTTCAGCCAATAATGGAATATCGAAACGGTCCGAATTGTATCCCGCCAAATCCGAATCCTTTATCATATTGTAAATTTGAGAGGACAATTCCTTGAAAGTAGGCTCGTTAGCTACCTTTTCATTACTGATACCGTGAATGGCGGTCGATTGTGGAGGAATTAGAATAGTTGGGTTGACCAACCATGTTTTACTTTCTTTATTTCCGTTAGGAAAAACTTTGAAAATTGCTATTTCAACAATTCTATCTTTGGCAACATCAATTCCTGTAGTTTCTAGGTCGAAAAAACAAATTGGTTTGTTAAGCTTGAGCTCCATTTTTAATTTTTAGAATGACAAATATATCTTTTTGAACTTACCGTTCGTCGATTATTTTGAAAAAAAACTTAATTTTATTTATTTAAATTTATTTAGGTATTTTTGTTTAAATAAATTTTTAAAAAATGATAACTGAATTTAGTGTTAAAAATTATAAATCCATAAATAATCTATCTATTAAATTAGGCAGAATAAACATTTTAATTGGTGAAAATGGATGTGGCAAAAGCAATATACTTGAAGCGTTAGTTTTAGCATCTGCAACTTCCGAAAACAAATTAGACAATGAATTCTTATCATCTAGAGGATTAAGAGTAACTAAACCAGAATTAATGCGTTCCGCATTTAATATAGAAAATACAGATAATCCAATATCTTTAGAATATAAATATCACCCAAACCCAAATACTATCAAATATAATTTAACTAATGATAATCTTCCATATTCTAAGTGGGAAAAACAATTAATATCAAAAGACATTATTGAAGTAGAAGCCACTCGTTTTGCAAGAAAATATTTTGAAGAAAAACCGGAAACCGTAAAGCAAATCATAGAACTCAGCAATATAGAGCACAAAGAAAAGAAAAAAGATGAAGACATTATAATTGACTTTTTTAAAAAAGTTTTTGAAGAAATTGAAGAATCTTCATTTAAAAATTTTATAATTTATTCCCCTGAAAACACATCCTTAAGAACTTTTGAAAAAGAAGGTCAAATTGAACCTTTAGGAATATACGGAGAAGGGCTTTTTAAATTACTAAAATACTTCAAATCAGATGAAAAAGAAAAACTTGAAACAATAAAAAAATATCTTAATTTTTTTGGATGGTTTGAAGACCTAACAATTCCTGATAATCTGTTTGAAGGTGAAAGTTATTTAAAAATTAAAGATAAATTTATTGATAAAAATGTTGATTTTTTTGATCAAAGAAGTTCTAATGAAGGTTTTTTATTTATTTTATTTTATTGTTCTCTTCTCATTAGTAAAAAAACACCAGATTTTTTTGCCATCGATAATATTGAATCCTCATTAAATCCAAAATTAACAACAAAACTTATTAAGTGTTTAACTGAATTATCCAAAGAAAACAATAAACAAATTATATTAACAACTCATAGTCCGTCAGCTCTTGATGGATTAGATTTAAATGATGATGAACAAAAACTATTTCTTGTTTACAGAAACAATAAAGGATATACTTCAATAAAAGAAATAGAAAAACCAAAACAAATTGAAGGACAAGAACCAATTAAATTAAGCGAAGCCTTTCTAAGGGGGTATCTTGGTGGATTACCAAAAAACTTCTCGTTATGACAATAGGATTAGTAACTGAAGGGATTACTGACCAAGAAATAATCAGTAATATATTATATGGTTATTTCAATGATGATGACATTCTCATAAATGAATTGCAGCCTTTGAGAGATGAAACTGATAAAAGTAAAGCCGAAAACATAGGTGGTTGGGGCAATTTAATTGAATATTGTAAATCGGAAGTTTTTAAAAAATCTTTCCAGATAATTGACATATTAATATTGCAAGTTGATACAGATATATGCGAAGAATACGGTGTCCCAAAAAAAGAAGCAGGAATCGATTTAACACCAGAGCAACTTGTAGAAAAAGTAAAATTAAAATTTATAGATATAATTGGTGAAGATTTCTATAAAAATTTTTCTGATAAAATTATTTTTGCAATTAGTGTGCATTCCATTGAATGTTGGCTTTTACCAATTTACTATACAGATAATAAAAAAAGTAAAATGGTGAATTGTTTAGGAACATTAAACTCAAAATTAAACATAGTTGAAGGTTTTACAATAGACGAAAACAACAAGAATTTTACTTACTATGAAAAAATATCTAAAATTTATTCCAAAAGAAAAAAACTAATTCTATATTACAAATTAAATCCAAGTTTCAAAATTTTTATTGATGACTTGGAAAATTTATTCAATGCTTTTTAAAACTAAAAAACCACATAAATTGGTTTTTTAGTTTTATTTTTTCTATAAATTTCTATCCACATCAAATGCTTCGAGATATTCGGCAACGCGTTTTACAAAACTTCCGCCAAGCGCACCATCAACAACACGATGATCGTAGCTGTGCGAAAGGAACATTTTTTGGCGAATGCCAATAAAATCACCTTCGGGAGTTTCGATAACGGCGGGTACTTTTCGAATAGCACCAAGTGCCAAAATCCCAACTTGTGGCTGATTGATAATTGGCGTTCCGAAAACACTGCCAAAAGTCCCCACATTCGTCACTGTATAAGTTCCGCCTTGAGTATCGTCTGGTTTGAGTTTTCCTAATTTTGCTCGGCCTCCAAGATCATTTACGGCTTTTGCCATTCCCACTAAATTCAATTGATCGGCATTTTTAATAACAGGAACAATCAAATTTCCATTGGGCAAAGCTGCAGCCATTCCTAAGTTGATGTTTTTTCTTTTGATGATAGTCTCACCATCAACAGAAATATTCATCATAGGAAAATCTTTCAAAGCTTTGGCAACTGCTTCCATAAAAATAGGAGTGTACGTCAACTTCTCGCCTTCTCTTTTTTCGAAAATGGTTTTTACTTTATCTCTCCATTTTACAATATTGGTCACATCGACTTCAATAAACGACTGAACGTGTGCCGAAGTTTGCACCGAAGCTACCATATATCCAGCAATTAGCTTGCGCATTCTGTCCATTTCGATGATTTCGTCGCCTCCATTCAAAGATATAGTTACGGGTTGTGGGCTCGAAATTACGGGTGGCTGAGCAACAGATTTTGGCGCTTCAACTTCAATTGGTGCAACAAAACTTCTAGTTTTTATATAGTTTAAAATATCCTCTTTTGTTACTCTTCCGTCTTTTCCAGAACCAATAATATTTTCTAATTCAGTTAGAGAAATTCCTTCTTCTTTGGCAATATTTTTTACTAACGGCGAAAAGAATTTTTCAGAATCGGAGAAGTTTACAGGTGTAGCAACGGTTTCTTTAGCAACTTCTATAGTTTTTTCAATTGCTGCGACTTCAATAGGTACAGCAACTTCTTGTTTTGGAGATGCTGCAACTGAATTTCCATCGGTTTCAATAATTGCAATAGTTTGTCCCACTTGAACCATATCATCTTTTGCAAACAATTGTTCGACTAATACACCTGAAACTTCGCTGGGAATTTCGCTATCTACCTTATCAGTAGCAATTTCAAGCACTACTTCGTCAACCTCAATTTTGTCGCCCACTTGTTTCAACCAATTTGTGATTGTCGCTTCTGCAACACTTTCTCCCATTTTCGGAAGTTTTAATTCAAATCTTGCCATATTATTAACTTAAAAGGTGATTTTGATTTCGTGAGTGCAAAATTAGTGATTAATTTTAGTTTTAGCCACGAATTATACAAATTTAGACGAATTATAGTTGTTGTGAAAAATTACAAATAATCTGTTTTTTTGATTTAATTATCTTCAATTTTCACCACTTCACCTCTATCAAAACTACTGTTGCTGCCAAGGATAAAATGAGATGATTTTGGAAGAATTTTAAAGGTAAATCCTTTGTTTTTATTTACTTCTAATGCATTGATGATAGTCTTGAAATCGAGTTGATTTTGATCGAAAATAATTTCTGCAGTGGTGCTTTTTGTAAATGATTGTGAAATTTCATGAAGTTTAATCGGCTTTTTTAATTGATTTTCTAATTTCTCTCTCAAAATTTCATCATTAGAAATTAGATAATAATTTTCAGGAAATGTTTTTGGCTTTGGCTTTCCTTTAAACATTTTGACAATTGAAAAAAACACAATTCCTATTTCCATAAAAAAAGAAAACAATACCGAAATTTTAAAATGCTTTTTATAAAAGAAATTCATGGCTTCTTGAGTACGTTTCATATACGTACCGTCCTTAATCGTGCTTTCTCCTTTATAATGAATGACCGAAGTTTCGTGAAAATAAAAATTTGATTTTCCTGTTTTTAACACCATATAAGACAAATCGACATCGTCAGAATACATAAAACAGTTTTCGTCGAAACCGCCTATTTCATTGTATAATTCACGCTTCATCAGCATAAAGGCACCCACAAGAATATCAACTTTTCCGGTTTTATTTTCGGATAAATGTTGTGCATAATATTGACCAAATGTTTGTGGGAAAATTTTATACAAACCTGTGATTTTCGAAAAAGCTACGAATGGTCTCGGAACTCCTCGCTTGCTTTCGGGCAGGAAATTCCCAGTTCCGTCGATGAGTTTCACGCCAACAATTCCCAAATCTTTTTGTTTTTTGGCGAAAGCCAATACTTTCGTAAAAGTATCTTCGGCGACAACAGTATCGGGATTGAGGATGCAAATGTATTCGCCTTTTGCTTGGCTTACACCAATGTTATTCCCTTTTGGGAAACCTGTATTTTCCTTGTTTTCGATGAGCTTCACGTTCGGAAAACGTTGTTTCATCATCTCACAGCTATCGTCTTGCGAATTGTTGTCGATGACAATAATTTCGGCATCGATATTTTGTATGGCATTTTGAACACTTAGAACACAAAGTTCCAAGAAGTAGCGCACGTTGTAATTGAGGATGATGACTGATAGTTGCATTTTTGTAGATTATTTAAGCAACTTGGATAAGTCGTCAGGATTTTTCAAATTATTCCAAAAAGCATATAAATCAATAATTTTAGTATTCGAATTAAAATTATAATATAACGTAGTTTGCTTTGAAAGCACTAATGAATAAGTTCTAAATTTATTATTAAATATACCAATTTCAGGATTTTTGGACAATCTTTCTAAATTTTAAATTACTAAATTTTGAAACTTTTGAACCTCTTTAAAATTCCACTTTAAAAAAATAAAATCAACCTCTTCAACATAAGTATTTAGTGCTGTGGGTTGCCAAATAATGGTATAACTCATTTTAAAAACGGGTATCTCAATTTCACTCTTCGCATCACTTCTTCGTGGGGAATTCCCATTCCTGCTTTAGACTCTGCTTTACTTTGTTCGATCAATTTCACAAGAATTGGATGTAACTCTTCTGGATTGTTTGAAATCAAATTATTCTCAGTTCCATAAATTGTCTCAGGCTCCTGAACAGCATCCTGTTTTTTTTCAATTGAACGTTTCTTTGGATTTTCCATTGTAAACAATTTTAGAATTCAAATGTACAAAATTATTCCAAAAAAAAGCTGCTTCAAATCGAAACAGCTTTTAGTTTTTTAATAAAGGAAGGCTTTTATTGCCCCGCTTCTTTCTTGGCATCTTGTACCATTTTGTCATTTGCCATAATAGCAAATTCAACACGACGATTTTGAGTTCTTCCATCGGCAGTATCATTCGTAGCAATTGGATCTGCAATTCCTAATCCAATAATTTTAAAACGAGAACTAACCAATCCGTTAGAAGCTAAATAATTTTTAACCGATTCGGCTCTTTTTTGAGAAAGAGTAAGGTTGAATTCTGGACTTCCAGTACTGTCAGTATAACCGTAAATTTCAATATTAGTATCAGCATATTCCTTAAATACTGGAATCAACTTGTCTAAATTGGCTTTTGCTGTCGAAGTTAAAGTAGCCTTACCTGTAGCAAAACGAACTGCATTTTCGTTTAAAACTAAACGAATACCTTCGCCAACTCTTTCCACGTCTGCTCCGGGTAATGCTTGATCTATTTCTCTGGCTTGTTTGTCCATTTTATTTCCAATCAAAGCTCCTGTTCCTCCACCAACTGCGGCTCCAATAAGCGCGCCACCTGCGGTTCCAATTTTTGAGTTATTTCCAATAATACCTCCAATTAGTGCTCCAGCGGCAGCACCAATACCCGCTCCTTTTTGAGTGTTATTTGCATTTTTTACTGAGGTACAACCTGTAAAAAGAGTTGCCAAAAGAAACAGACTGCTTATTCCTAAAATTGATAGTTTTTTCATGTTTTTTTAATTATAATTAGTTTGTTTTTTCGAATTGATAAGTAACTTCTTTTGTTTGACCACCTACATTAATTTTGTCAATTAATTGAAATGAAGTCTCGGTTTGATTGGCAACACGCAATAAATAACCTTGAGTGACTGTTTTAGATTTTGTTCCTGCTTCTACAATTTTGAGCACAAAAACGCCTTCTTTGTTAATACTCCAAACAATTGGCGAACTGAAAGCAAGACAATCTGTCTTTGTCAAACTCATACTCCCTTTATTATTGTTTGAAATAAAATTCCAAGTACTTCCAACGAAACAGTTAGTATCGGCAATATTAAAAGAACTCACTTTAATATAATCGGAACCTGGATAAGTCACACTGGTAATAACCCAATTTCCTTTGATGGCTACTTGTGAACTTTTGTCCAACTTTGTGCTGGCAACAGGTTCACTTTTTACTGGTGCAGCAGTTGTCCCTGATTTACTTTTACACGCAAAGAGCACGACAGACAACAATAATAATGTAATTATTTTTTTCATAATTTATAATCTTTTTTTAAAATTAAACATTAACAAAGATACAATGATGAGGGCAAAATTTGTTTCATAATAAAAACTTTTTGTATCAAAATTAACAGTTCCGACAATTTGTCACTTTAGACGGATTTGGTATCTTATTTGAGTAGAGTGTTATCAATTGTAAAACTATTAAAACAAAAAATATGGCAACTGGACAAATTAACGTTTCGGTAGAGAACATCTTCCCCCTGATCAAGAAATTCTTGTACAGCGATCACGAAATATTTTTGCGTGAACTAATTTCGAATGGAACTGATGCTACCTTAAAATTAAAACATCTAACAAGTGTTGGAGATGCCAAAGTGGAATATGGCAATCCTATTATTGAAGTAAAAATTGATAAAGAAGGCAAAAAATTGCACATTATCGACCAAGGTTTGGGTATGACTGCCGAAGAAGTAGAGAAATACATCAACCAAATTGCTTTTTCTGGAGCCGAAGAATTCTTAGAAAAATACAAAGATTCAGCCAAAGATTCAGGAATTATTGGTCATTTTGGTCTTGGATTTTATTCTGCTTTTATGGTGGCTTCGCAAGTGGAAATCATTACCAAATCATACAAAGACGAACCAGCAGCGCACTGGATTTGCGACGGAAGCCCAGAATTTACTTTGGAGCCTTCTGATAAAACTACACGTGGAACAGAGATTATTTTGCACATCGCCGAAGATTCTTTGGAATTTTTGGAAGAATACAAAATCAAGGAATTGTTGAACCGTTACAACAAGTTTATGCCTATTCCAATTAAATTTGGAACCAAAACAGAAACCTTACCAAAACCTGAAGATGCTCCTGAAGATTATGTAAACGAAACTATCGAAGTGGACAACATCATCAACAACCCGAATCCAGCTTGGACTAAACAACCAACTGAATTGGAGGATGAAGATTATAAAAAATTCTACCACGAACTGTATCCAATGCAGTTCGAAGAACCTTTATTCCACATTCATTTGAACGTGGATTACCCATTCAATTTAACTGGAATTTTGTATTTCCCAAAATTGGGATCCGATTTGCAAATCCAGAAAGACAAGATTCAATTGTACCAAAACCAAGTTTATGTAACTGATAACGTAGAAGGAATCGTCCCTGAATTCTTGACGATGTTGAAAGGAGTTATCGATTCACCGGACATTCCATTGAACGTTTCTCGTTCTGGCCTGCAAGCCGATGGTGCTGTGAAGAAAATTTCGAACTACATTACCCGTAAAGTAGCCGATAAATTGAAATCTTTATTTACAGAAAATCGTGAAGATTTTGAAGCAAAATGGAATGACATCAAAATCGTTTTAGAATACGGAATGCTTTCCGAAGAGAAATTCTACGAAAAAGCGGGTGCCTTTGTTCTATATCCAACAGTAGATGATAAATACTTCACTTTAGATGAATTGAAAGAAAATCTAAAGGAAAACCAAACCGACAAAGACGGAAAACTAGTTGTTTTATACGCAGGAAATAAAGAAGCGCAACACTCTTATATCGAAATCGCCAAAGAAAAAGGATATGAAGTATTGCTTTTGGATTCGCCAATCATCTCGCATTTAATCCAAAAAATCGAAGGTGACAATAAAGATTTAACTTTCGTTCGTGTCGATTCAGACCACATCGATAATTTGATCAAGAAAGAGGAAACTACTATTTCTAAATTATCGGACACCGAAAAAGAAAGTTTGAAAACTTCATTGGAAACTTATATTCCAAAAGCTTACACGGTACAATTGGAAGCTTTGGACAGCAACGCCGCTCCATTCATCATCACGCAACCGGAATTTATGCGTCGTATGAAAGAAATGAGTCAGTCTGGTGGTGGCGGAATGTTCGGAATGGGTAATATGCCGGAAATGTACAACTTGGTGGTGAACACCAACTCAGATTTGGCTTCCAACATTTTGAAAACAGAAGACAAATCGGCTCAAGAAAACTTGGTCAAACAAGCTTTGGACTTGGCCAAATTATCCCAAAACCTGTTGAAAGGCGAAGAATTGACGGCTTTCGTGAAGAGAAGTTTTGACTTGATTAAATAAGCAGAGAACCCATTTTATGCAATAAAATGGAGTGAATCGCTTATTCCGAACTTGGTTCGGAATCTTTTAGAAATTAGAAAATTCAAAACCTGCAAGTGAAAATTTGCAGGTTTTTTTGTTTTGGAGCAAAACGAATGTTTTCCAATAGACCATAATCACCTATAAATAGAGTTTTTCAAAGTACAATTTAATTTTAAGTTAAACACTTATTTGATTATTTGTAAATAAATATTTATATATTTGATAAAATAATACTACGCATAAATACAACCAAAAACATACGCATAGCACAACAATTTAGAATAAAAACTGGCAATTTATGCGTATATAAAAAATTAGCGGATAGCTTCTAAAAAAACGTAATTAATTGTAGAAAAATAATAATCAAATTATGATAAATGAGGTAATTAAAACAACAACAGAAAGTCCAGAAAACACCTTGTATTATAATATTTTTAAAGATTTTATTTTTCCATTATTATTGACAATCATTAGCGGTTTTGGTGCTTGGTTTTTATTCATAAGACAGTTATTGAATGAAAAAAAGAAAAATAAACAATCTATAAATGAAGACATTAAAAACAAATTGACATATTTTTCAATGATTATTCATAATGCGATAGAAAATTCAATCGGACAAAATGATAATATTGAAGAATTAGTAAAAAAAATTGAAAATTCAGATTTTAATTCAATTCCTCTTTACAAACATCCAACTTATGATTTGAAAATAATCGCTGAAAAATTAGATAAAGAAAGCTACTTACTTTCATATCTAAAATTCTATAAAAAAGATGATAAACTTAAAATGCTAAATGACTTCAAACAAATTGTTGATTCCTGCGGAATTATCAATGAAATCTTCAATCAAATTAATATTGATATAGAAAGTAAACAGATATTTGAGCATAATTTAAAGGAAATATTTTTTGAGAATATTGGAGAATGCACTGATTTTTTCGGCAAAAGTCTTGTGAAATTAAAAGAAACCAATGATCCATTATTTTATAAACTGTATGAAATAAATAAAGCCTCCGAAGATTTAAAAAATTTTAAAGAAAATCAAATCATTAAAGCTCAATATGAATTATTCTTAAAGCCAACTCTTTCTTTATTAGACAAATGCCATTCGAAACATATTGAATTTGATGAAAACACAGGAAACTTATGGATTTGTACTTCGAAAACTATAAATGTATATATCAATTTACAAACAGAAACATTCAGATTAAAAACAATGCTTGCGGAACAAAATGAATTTATAAAAGAACTGATTGAAAATTTAAAAAAATCAAGTGTTAGATTAAGAAATGACTTTTTAAATTAACGATAACAGCAATAAAGCCATCCGCTAACAGCCAAGACGTTATAAGCAAGCATAAGAAGCAGAAACAAAAAACAAACAAACAAACAAACAAACAAACAAACAAACATTATGAAGAAATTATTTTGGTCAATTGGGTCAATTGTAATTATTGCAATCGGAATTTACATATTCAACTTTGTAACTCTTATTCAGCCAACAATGAGTAAAATCAATGAGGATAGCAGAAATGATGGGATTTCATTAGATGCTCATTACAAATTTTATGTTATCCCTAATACTTTAGAACTTAACTTAAAAAAAGTTCCTTATGACAAAGCTTCGGCAGACATATTTAGAGTTTTTTTACAAACCTCTTCAGCTCTCAAAGACAAAAATTTTGACAAAGTTGAACTAAAATACAAAGGGACGCTAAAATTTATTTTAAATGGAGATTATTACAGACGACTTGGAAGTGAATTTGAAGAACAAAACCCAATGTATACAATGAGGACATTACCTGAAAATTTGTATAATCCGAATGGCGAACCATCTTACAGTAAATGGGATGGAGGAATGTTAGCGGTACTTGGTAAACAGATGGAAGACTTTAATGACTTCAATAAAAAATGGTATATGGACGAGATGCTAAATGAAATGCAAGAATAAAATTAACATATTAAACAAAATACGAAAATGAGAAAATTATTATTTGCTTTAACTGTATTGACAACAACAATTAGTTGTCAAAACCAAACAAAACCTGATAAACAGACTGATGCCAAAACAGAAACAATTGACTTGGTACAAAAAGAAAAAAATGAAGCTATCGAAAAAGCAAAAACAGATAGCATTACAAAATTAAATGAAGCAAAAAAAGAGGAATATAAAAGACGCTTAAAAGCATTAAAAAAGAATTTCAACTTTAAAAAAGACGAGTTTAATAATACCGCTTGGTATCTTCATAAAAATCAGACAGTAGACAATGCTTGGAATAGAAAATGTTTAAAGACACACATAAACTCTGATGGTTACATTTATCTTGAAGATCAATATTATTCTGATGATTGGATTTTTCATACATCAATTCAAGTAAAAATTGGCGAAAACATTTACAATAGTTCTATAGTGGAAACATATAACGAGAATAACGCTACACAAAATAGCGATGGAAGCGTATGGGAAAAAATTAGTTACACAGATGACAAAGACTATAATATAATAAGAGCGATTGCAGAAAGCGGAGACAAACCCGTAAAAGTTCGTTTTGTTGGTAAGCAATATAACTCTGATTTTACACTTTCCAACAAAGACAAAAAAGCAATTAAAGAAGGATATGAATTAGCGTATTTGCTTAAAAAAGTAGAAAAGTAAAAAAACCCCTGCTGGCGCGAGCGTCCCGCTCGTGCACACAATCAAAATAAAAAACAAATAAATTACAAATTGAAATGGGTACGAGCGAGACGCTCGCACTAGCTCTGAGAAAATTACAAATAGAAACTAATAATAAATGCACGTAATTTTAATTATAATACCTCTATTATTTCAAATTATTTTTGGCAGAAAAGCTATTGGAGGAGATATTAAATTGAGCTTTGGAACAATTTGTTTAATTAGTTTTTTGGGCCAAATCCTATTCACCATTTTGGCATTTAACCTAATTGCATATTATCTTCAAAAAAACAATAATGCTTGTGGAATGCCATTAGTTGGACTTGTAATGTTTTCGCTATTATTTACTTTAATCTTATTGATAACAATATTTATTCAATACCGTATTAAAAAATCTTATGGAGATGATGATGAAATTGAAGACGAAGATGAAGATGAGAATGATAAAATTGTAGATGAACAAGATGATGAAGATGAAGAATACGAAATTAAGTGAAAGGAGAAGAATTGACGGCTTTCGTAAAGAGAAGTTTTGATTTGATCAAATAATCCTCCCCTTCCAAAGGTGTGAAATTGAAATCTGCAAATGAAAATTTGCGGTTTTTTTTGAGAAAAAATTCCTATATTTGATTTTCAAATTAAATCCTCTCGAAATGAAAAAAATAGTTTTGTTTATTCTTGCCCTATCATTCAATTACGGCTTTTGCCAAGATTCAAACAATGATTACATAAAAACCAGTCTCGTGCAACTGAAGCAAACTGCTCCCGAATTTTCGTTTACCACCAGCGATGGCAAAAAAGCAAAGTTGTCGGATTTCAAAGGCAAGGTCATCCTGATTAATTTCTTTGCCACTTGGTGTGGGCCTTGCTTGCAAGAAATGCCGCTTATCGAAAATGAAATATGGAACAAACTCAAAGACAATCCCGATTTTGTCCTTCTTAGTCTTGGCAGGGATCATTCACAGGCAGAAATAGACAAATTCATCGAACAAAAGAAATTCACTTTTCCCATTTATGCCGATAAAGGCAAAGTCGTTTACTCGCTTTTTGCCAAACAATACATCCCCAGAAATTATTTGATAGACAAAAAAGGCGAAGTGATTTATGCCTCGACCGGATTTTCGATGGAAGAATTTGAAGATTTAAAAATAACCCTCGACAAACTTTTGAAGAAATAAGCATCAAGAAAAAAGTATTAAGACCCGAGCGAAAGCGAATGGACGAAGTAATTGAGACCTGCAAATGAAAATTTGCGGGTCTTTTTTTGTTTAAAAAACGGCTTCTTGAAAAAAGAATCCCGAACTTTGAAAGTAAAATTTTAAACATTAATAAAATGACTTTACAAATTGAAACTCCTGCCTTGCTTTTCTCCGCCACTTCCTTGATTTTACTGGCTTACACCAATCGTTTTCTTACCATTGCCACCATCATTCGAGGATTGAAAAAAGCCTACAAGGAAAAAGAAAGCAGTATGGTTTTGTTGGAAATCAAAAACCTGAACTTGCGACTGACACTCATTCGCTTTATGCAAATGGCGGGCGTTTTGAGTTTGTTCTTGTCGGTTTTCACAATGTTGTTATTGTATTTGGACCAACAAGAATTTGGCGTTTCCTTTTTTGGTTTAAGCCTGCTTAGTCTGCTTATTTCATTGGGATTATCGTTTTGGGAAATCAACATTTCTGTTGGTGCACTTCGAGTGCATTTGAGTGATTTGATGGAGAAAAAAGAAGTAAAATAATCCTGTTTTTTTGTAAATTTTAAAAAAAATCACCATCCATTAAACCCTTTTATAAAATCTAAGTCCAACTTTTATAGCACATTAGATTATGGACAACTTCACCCTTTGGTCCTTGCGACTCGGTTATTCGGCAAAACAAGCAAAAACTATCGAAAAAATAGGCTTACAAAAGTTCTTGGAACAATCCTTTGCCACGAAAGTTGATTCTAAAATTCCTAATTTTCTGGAAGACAGCCCAAAATCATCTCAAGAATTAAAAGAAATTCGAAAAACTTTAATCGCTGCAAATCCCGAAGCCAAAAAGGAAATGCTCAAAAAAGAAATTCAGACTTCCCTGGCAATGAAATCCTGGTGGATTGATAAAATGAGGGAAGACGAATTTCCGCTGCGTGAAAAAATGACTTGTTTTTGGCACAATCATTATGTTTCCACTTTTCAAAAAGTGAAAGTCAATTATTGGGTTTTCCAACACAATCAAATCCTGAGGGAGAATGCTTTTGGCAACTTTAAAACGCTGACCAAAAAAATTATTCAAAGCAATGCAATGGTGCGTTATCTGGACAATGTGGACAACCGAAAAGATAAACTCAACGAAAACTTGAGTCGGGAATTGCTCGAACTTTTTACCCTTGGCATCGGGAATTATATTGAACAAGACATTAAAAACGGAGCAAAAGGGCTGGCCGGATTGGGCATTGGCGAAGAAAACGCTGTTTACAGAAAGTTTTTCGAAGACAACGAACCCTTTGTTTATCTCGGGAAAAAAGGCAATTTCAAAGTCGATGAAATGATTGACATCATTTTCGAACAACCCAACATTCCATACCTGATTACCCGAAAGATATTGAAATGGTTCATTTACGACAATCCAAAAGAAGAATTGGTGCGTTATTATGGCGATTATTTCAAGAAAATGAATTTTGAAATCAAACCTTTATTAAACAAAATTTTTACCGAAGAGTTTACCAAAAACAATGCAGGTTCCAAAATTAAAAACCCATTGGAATACAGTTTGCAATTGATGAATGAACTGAATGTGGAAAATCCCAATTCAAAATTAATCGCTTTTTTTATCAAGGAACAAGGAATGGACTTGTTCAACCAACCCAATGTAAAAGGTTGGGATGGTGGAAATTCGTGGCTGACTTCCCAAGTTTTCTTGCAACGTAACAATGTTGCCGATTTACTTTGCAACGGTAAAAATATAACTCGCGCACAGAAAGAAAACGAGAATAGGATGATGAAACAAAACCCAAATAAGCAGTTGAACGTAAAGCTGAATTGGGACAAGGAAGGAAACAACAAGGAAATTATTGCTCAACTTTCGGATCGATTATTATTTCAAACGGATGCAACCAATCAGCAAGATTTTGAACAAATGTTAAAATACGATTTCGACAGCAAAACCGAAGGTTCGGAAAATGCCGTGATGCGCTTGTTCAATTTTATGGTCAAAACTCCAGAATTCCAACTCATTTAAGTCTAATAGTATGAACAGAAGAAATTTTTTAGCACTTACAGGAACTTTCACTGGCGGTTCACTTTTATTGCCTGATTTTTTATATTCTTTTGGTTCTCAAACTAATTTGGTTTTGGGCGAACAATGCGTGGTTTTTGTTCAATTGAATGGTGGAAACGATGGACTTAATACCTTTATTCCGTTTGAAGATGCACTTTATTATGACTTGCGTCCAAAGATTTCTCTTTCCAAAAACGAGGTTTTGAATTCATCCAAAGCAATGGCTTTTCATCCCGCTTTGAAAGGATTTGCCACGATGCAGCAAAGCGGAGATTTGTCGGTGATACAAAATGTAGGCTATCCAAATCCGGTTCGTTCACATTTCCGAAGTCAGGAAATTTGGCAAACAGCTCCCACAAATCAGGAATATTTAAGCGATGGCTGGCTCGGACGTTATCTCGATTTGCAATGCAAAGAGCACCAACCTACAGCCGGGATAAACTTGGATTCTATTGATAATTTAGCTTTGAAAGGCGAAGAACCCAATTCGATTACCGTAAAAGATCCAAACCGATTTAGAACTAAAGGAAAAACCGAAAATGATGGCCAATTATCAAACAATCCACAACTGGATTTTGTTCGAAAAATCGCCAATTCCGTTGTGGAAGGTTCTGATGATATTCAAAAAGCATTGGCAAAATCAGCCGTCTCTGATGTGGTTTACCCAAAAACGGGTTTGGCTAAAAACCTCGAATGGATTTCGAAATTGATAAAAGGAAACCTGAATTCTAAGGTGTATTATACTTCGCTGGGCGGTTTTGATACTCACGACAATCAATTGGCCATTCATAAAAATAAATTGACAGAACTCAACGATGCGATTTACAGTTTCTACGAAGATTTAAAAAAATCGCAACAATTGCAAAACGTGACCATAGTGGTTTTCTCTGAATTTGGTCGGCGTGTAAAAGACAACGGACGAGGAACTGACCACGGAACTGCTGCTCCAATGTTTGTTATTGGTGGAAATAACCGTGGAAAAATTATTGGCAACAATCCCAACCTTTCGGATTTGGACAATGGCGATTTGAAACACCAAATTGATTTTAGAAGTGTTTATGCCTCCCTTTTGCAAAACAAATTAAATTTTGATTCCTCCAAAATTGGAATACAAAACAAAGCCTTGGAAGGATTGTTCTAAAAAAATCAGAGATTTCTAGCATTCAACTCATAACTATACCTTACTTTTGCCCTCCACTAAAACAAAAAATTATGTTTGATATTTCAATGACAGAAGGGGTAGGTTATTTGGCTTCATTAGTATTAATGATTTCATTTTTGATGAAAAACATTAACACCTTACGAATAATAAATTCCACGGGTTGCTTATTATTTGTTGTTTATGGTTTTCTATTGGCAACTTCATGGCCAATAATTATTTCAAATGCCTTCATATTAGGAGTCAATATTTTTTATTTAACAAAGCATTTTCGGACTAATTAAATTCTTTTCCTCGTAAAGCCAACTCAGTTGATTAAGTAGTATTAACGATTTTTGAGTTAAAATTCTGTTGTTTTTCAAAAAAATTAACAAAATATTTTGATTTTAAAATACATTTAACCTAACTTCGTATGTATTAACAATCTAAAAATTACATTATGAGAAAATTATTGGCAGAGTTTTTTGGAACGTATTGGTTGGTTTTTGGGGGTTGTGGTAGCGCATTATTTGCTGCTGGAATTCCAGATTTAGGAATTGGATTTGCAGGAGTTTCCCTTGCATTTGGTTTAACCGTTTTGACAATGGCTTATGCTGTTGGGCACATTTCCGGAGGACATTTTAATCCCGCAGTTTCTTTTGGTCTATGGGCTGGCGGTCGTTTTTCTGCCAAGGAATTAGTACCTTATATTATTGCACAATGCGTTGGAGCTATTGCAGCCGCCGGAACATTGTTCGCAATTGCATCTGGAAAAGCTGGATTTGCAATTGACGCTACTAAAGCTGGTGCGTTTGCATCCAATGGTTTTGGTGCTTTTTCTCCTGATGGTTATACAATGCAAGCTGCTTTTATTGCTGAATTTATATTAACTATGTTCTTCTTGTTGGTAATCCTCGGAGCTACAGATAAATTTGCCAACGGAAAATTCGCTGGAGTTGCCATTGGATTGGCTCTGACTTTAATCCACTTAATCAGTATTCCGATAACTAATACCTCTGTAAATCCTGCTCGTTCTTTGTCTCAAGCCGTTTTTGTGGGCGGAGAACCCTTGTCACAAGTTTGGTTATTCTGGTTGGCACCAATATTGGGAGCGATAGTAGCAGGACTTATTTATAAAAATTTCCTTCAAGACACTTCAGAAGCTTAGCCACTTTCTAAATTATATTTTTAAGAGAAAAACAAAGGTTAAAATCTTCGTTTTTCTCTTTATTTTTGTACAATGAATTCACTTTTTCAATCAGAACCGATAACTTTCAATTTGCAAGATGCAGAAATCATTTA
>Ga0209717_1000355_pt1 | contig 57022 bp, 34 predicted proteins | sample AD_UKC048_MetaG_FD_184418 | JGI IMG/M metagenome (GOLD analysis project Ga0209717, IMG submission 184418) | Active sludge microbial communities of municipal wastewater-treating anaerobic digesters from USA - AD_UKC048_MetaG (SPAdes) (version 2) | ecosystem: Engineered > Bioreactor > Anaerobic >...
TGGTTGGATTGGTGTTTCTTGCACTTGCAAATAATAAACATCTTCTAAAGTTGGATAAGTATCATTTAGACCTTTAAGCTTGCCAAAATAAACTTGACCATTACTTAAAAAAACTGCTTGCCAATCAGACATCATCGCCATTCACGTTAAGCGAGGCCACACGCAAAGCTGTAGTGGTTGCTCCACCAGTGATATACGCGCCACCCACCACGGTCAATTTCTCACCATAGGTGCCACCGGGGGTGGTGGTGGCGATACCAACATTACCATTAACCAACAATTTTCCTGTGGCGCCAGTCAAATCAGTGTAACCTCCAATCCCAATAGCGTCTGCGCTGCCATCAACAAAAAACAAGTGCGTGTCATTATCCCCTTCTATTCTTGTATTCGAATCATTCCCACCTTCATTTATAACAGCTCCATAATTAAAGGTTAATGGTGAAGTGAATGTCGAATTGCCATAAACGGTCATCCCGCCCATGGTTGCATTAATACGTAACTCTCCTGTATTGGTTACATACAAATTTGTATATGTTGAATCGTTATATCCAAGCCGTAACCCCGAATAACTTGTATCCATAATATGTAATGGCGTTGCCGGATTCGCCGTCCCGATCCCCACTCTGCCCTCATTGGCATTCACGACCAAAGTAGTCGTATCCACTACCAAGCTATGCGCCATAGTCGATGACGCACTCGTGGAAGTCGCGGTAAAGTATTGACCCGAGATAGCCCCAGCGACTTGGAGTTTAGCCGAAGGATTGGTGTCGCCGATGCCAACTTTGCCGTCAGCCGATATCACCATTCTCGTTGTAGCATTTTCCACATTGGCATAAGATGTGCCAAATTCTAAATTTCCCCAAGGTGAAAGATTTGATTGATTTTGCGTCGCCCTAAATCTAATAAACGCACCAACTCCGGAATTAGTATAAGAAGAATCATTGCCTAAAAAATCAATTTGTCCAAGAATATCATTCTCTAAAACATTCGTATCATTACGGCTTAAGGTTAATATCGCCCCTGTTGAATTTTCAGCCTGTAATGTTGATGCTGGACTCGCCGTCCCAATTCCCACATTCCCATTACTCGCCACATACAAACTCGTAGCTGTAGAAGACCCCACCACAAACTTGGCTTGTTCCGCGGTATTGTTTTGAATATATGCCCCACCCACGACAGTGAGTTTTTCACCATAGTACCCACCTGGAGTGGTGGTGGCGATACCGACGTTGCCGTTTTTTATCCTCATCCATTCTGTGGCTAAAGAAGTACTTCCATTCCCGTTTCCAAAAATAATGTCGTAATTTGCAGTTGTTGACATTATGGTTAAATTTTCTGAAGCAAGATTTAAAAGTTTGCTTGATTTTAAATATGTATCAGCAACGACTTGTCCTGATGTTTCCAAATAGCCAGTAATGTTTACATTTCCATTTACATCCAGAGGATACGCTGGATTAGTTTTTCCTATCCCCACATTCCCATTACTCGCCACATACAAACTTGTGGCTGTACTTGAACCCACCACAAACTTCGCTTGTTCCGCCGTATTGTTTTGAATATACGCGCCGCCTTGGACTGTTAATTTCTCACCATAGTAGCCACCTGGAGTAGTTGTGGCAATACCAATCCCATTATCTCTGGTAATTCTCATTTTTTCACCATTAACAACAAAATTGATAAAAGCATTACCACCACCGCCACTTCTTCCTGATATATAAGTAAGTGCCTGGCTTGCATCAAAATATAAAGTTGCAGGTTCTCCGATTAATGATAAATTACCGTTCACTTCAAATTTTGTACTAGGGCTCGCTGTCCCCACCCCCACATTCCCATCCCCACCTCTCACCACCAAGGCATTGCTGCCAATCGTCGTCGTCGCCCCAGATGCCACAGTAAAATTACCATTGACTCCGAGCGTGGAATTAAATGTTGAACTGGCATTCACAAATATCCCCGCTGTGGTTGATGTTGGCGTTAAAGTATTGGTCCAGATATTTTCCCAGGCGCCGTTGGCACCGCTTAACGCAAAACCTTGAACGCTCAAAGCCCCATTGACTATAGCCAATCCAGTACCGGTGATATCCGAGATGTCATCGCCACCCACATTCAAAGAAGAAACTCGCAAAGCTGTCGTGGTTGCGCCACCAGTGATATACGCGCCACCTACGACTGTCAGTTTTTCACCATAGGTACCACCTGGGGTGGTGGTGGCGATACCAACATTGCCACCAGTTCTCACAAGTAATAAGTTTCCACCTAGCATTGCTCCGTGATACCCAATTTCTAAATCATAAGCACTATTTCCATAAGTATTATAGTTTTGTTGTTCTATTTTCCACTCTCTAGCAGCTATGCCTAAATATATTCCAGAATCCTTACCTGAATTATTTCCCGTAATGTTTACCCTTGCGTCACCACTACTTAATATATCTAAATTTACCGATGGACTCCCCGTCCCCACCCCCACATTCCCATTACTCGCCACATACAAAGCAGGAGTTGTAAATCCAGTCGAGGAAGCTACCATAAATTTTGGTAGATTATAATCATCAGACACCACGGAAAGTTTAGCGTAAGGAGTGGTGGTGGCGATACCGACATTGCCACCGTTAAAATAAGTAGAACCATTTGATGCTACATTAAACTTATCTACTCCAGAGGAATTATAACCAGTAATAGATATGCCAGTCGTCGGATTACCAGTATTATTTACAATTACGCTTGCATGATATAGTTCTCCTAACAATAATTGCGTGCCACTAATAGCATTATTTTGTATATGCAACTTCGCCGCAGGCGCCGCCGTCCCCACCCCCACATTCCCATTACTCGCCACATACAAACTTGGTGTTTTAAATCCAGTGGATGACGCCACCATAAATTTTGGTAAATTATAATCATCGCTCACGACAGAAAGTTTGGCGTATGGAGTGGTGGTGGCGATACCGACGTTTTGGGTATCTTTTTTAATTGCAATTGCCAAATTAGAATTTGTCATTATTTGGAAATCATCATACGTTTGAGAACCAAATTGAACAATATTACTTCCTGCTGTCATATAACCAGCAGCAGTTGAACTTCTGGCATAAATACTAGATGAATCAGTACTGTAAACATCTAAATTTGTAGTTGGATTTTCCACTCCTATTCCCACTCTCCCATCTCCACCTCTCACTACCAAAGCATTATTACCAATCGTCGTAGTTGCTCCAGAAGCCACAGTAAAGTTGCCATTGACTCCGAGCGTGGAATTAAACGTTGAACTCGCATTCACAAATATTCCCGCTGTTGTAGAAGTTGGTGTCAAAGTATTTGTCCAGATGTTTTCCCACGCGCCATTTGATCCGGAAAGAGCAAATCCTTGAACTGTCAGAGCTCCATCTACTACCGCCAAACCACTGCCGGTGATATCCGAGACATCATCGCCACCCACATTCAAAGAAGAAACTCGCAAAGCTGTGGTGGTAGCCCCACCAGTGATATACGCGCCACCCACGACTGTCAGTTTTTCACCGTAGTACCCACCTGGCGTGGTGGTGGCGATACCGACGTTGCCAGAAGAATTAATATGTAACACATCATCTACCTCATTAACCCTAAAACTCAAGCTATCATTAAAATTATTATATAGAATTGAACCAGCATTATAAGAGTCTTTATCACCAAAAGTTAGACCAGTTGATCCTTGCGACCCACCAATATATGTAACACGATTACCATAGGCGCTAGAATTATTTCTAATAAACAAGCTTGTAAGATAATTGGGCAAATTTGCTGGTAAGCCCTCACCAGCAGTAGAACCATAACGAGCTGTGAATGGCCTCGCGCTATCATTGCCAACGATGTCTAAAATTCCGCTCGGACTCGCTGTCCCCACCCCCACATTCCCATTACTCGCCACATACAAATTAGTTGCAGTAGAAGAACCAACCACAAACCTAGGAATTTCAAATTGATCAGATTGCACTCGAAAATTTGAATTGATAGTTGATGACGCATTCACAAATATCCCAGCAGTCGTTGATGTTGGTGTCAAAGTATTCGTCCAGATATTTTCCCAAGCACCATTTGATCCACTTAGAGCAAAACCTTGAACTGTTAGAGCGCCGTTGACTATAGCCAAACCACTACCCGTAATATCAGAAACATCATCGCCAGCTACATTGAGTGAAGCCACTCTGAGAGCGGTCGTCGTCGCTCCACCAGTGATATATGCCCCACCCACGACAGTGAGTTTTTCACCGTAGTACCCACCTGGAGTAGAAGTTGCTATTCCGATATTACCAGCGATTGAAGTACCAGAACCGGTCAGCCCAGTCCCAAACAAAATATTTCCAATATTTAAAGTATTAGTAGAATCAACAGCTGGCGTATCAATATCATAACCAATGACAATGTTTTTTGTGCCAGTGGTTAGACTTTCGCCTGATTGATAACCAAGGAGGATATTATTCGCGCCGGTTGTTAGATTTTTTCCTGCATTGTTTCCATATAAACTATTATTATCAGCAGTTGTTATATTATAACCAGCGCTATATCCAACTATTGTATTTGCGGATGCCGTTTCTACGTCACCAGTCGTCCTTCCCATAGCGAGTCCTCCGATAACAGTATTATTACTACCCGTCGTCAAATAAGCGGCATAAGCTCCCATACCAATATTATGTCCTTGCGTTGTTATGTTTCCCAAAGCCGCAAAACCTTGCGCTAAATTGTTTGAACCGGTTGTTAATTGAGTTAAAGAGTTGGCCCCCAAAGCCGCGTTATTGTCTCCGGTTGTCAAACCACCCAAGGCATAAGTGCCCAAAGCCACGTTGTTATCAGCGTCATCCATCACCGCATCCATAGCCTGATAGCCAAAAGCAGTATTATTAACACCCTCACTTGAAACATGATATTGGCCAGCGCCAATTCCAATATACATACTTCTAGATCCGCTTGGACCAGTTCTAAACTGTATTCCCGAAGTTCCATCCGGTTCCATTAATTCCAAAACCGCCAAGGTTCCGGTGGCCGGATATAATCTAGTCACCCCATCATTCCTTGCTTCAAAATATGTTCTACCAGTGCTATCAGCAATATTCAAACCATAAGTTGCACTAGTCGCGCCAGCGCCCTGGATTGTTAGACGAGATGTTGGCGTAGTGGTGGCGATACCGACCGAGCCAGAAGACAACAAACGCATTGCCTCAGAATTACCAGGGTTAAAAGAAATACTTCCACCACTATTTGTATTAGTAATATTAAAATCTGCTGCTGTGTTATACCTAATCTCTGCTGAAGTTAACCAACCAGACCCACCTCGCCAACCAACATCACTTGAAGCTTGCATTCCACCAGTAATATCTAAAGCATAACTCGGATTTGTTTTTCCTATCCCCACATTTCCACTATCCGCGATAAATATCGTTGACGTCGCTTCCGCGTAACCACCTTCACCTCTAAAGATATACCCTTCGGTCAATGCCAAATCATTAGCCGAAATAGATCCGGCTGGGAGATTGATCGCAGTATTGACTGTCAGGGTATCAATAGTTGAAGATGTTGCATTCAGAACTGTGATGCGAGCGTCACTGATCGTGGAAAGTCCATTCAAGGTAGCGGCGTTAATAGTTGCTCCGGTGTTAACCACCAAACTATCAATAACCGATGACGTCGCATTTAAAGTCGCCACTCTGGCATCAGCGATGGTCGTGAGATTGTTAAGTGTCGCTCCACTAATGGTTGGGCTAAGAGCAAAGACCAAAGAACCCGAACCAGTTTCATCAGTCACAATGTCACTGATCTTTAAGGAAGTATCAATATCATTCAAAGTGATTAAAGTTGAAGAAGCATTAGTATATTTATTCCATTCGCTTTCAAACCCACTCCAGGTGGAAGTATTGTTCCAAAAGTACTCTTCACTGGATGTTGCCCAGTACCAATTAAGTGAAGTGTAACTAAGAGCTCCAGCTGGTAAAGTAATGCTCGAATTAACAGTTAAGTTATCAACTTTAGTGGTGGTGGCGTTAAAACTAGTTACTCTAGCGTCAGCGATTGTAGTTAAGCCATTCAAAGTAGCGGCGTTAATAGTGGCGCCGGTGTTAACTGTTAAGTTATCAATATTTGTGGTCGTTGAATTAATGGTGTTAATTCTTAAACCACCATTTAAAAAAGTATCGCCTATGACAGTTAAATTTCCACCCAAGTATGCACTGTCAGTTGTCGTAATGGAATTAAAAGTAGAACCATTGGCAAAAACAGCATCACCAACAAAATAGGTGCTCGTAGCAATGGTTACCCCATATCCATCTTGATAATCACCGCCAACAGCAAAATGCCCCACTGGATCTGCTTGCACTAAATTATTACCATCAACATCTTTGATTTGAAATAAATTATAATTACCTTGATTGATGCCAGCTTTTACAGTAATGGTTGAAGAAGCTTGACCAGTTGTATCTGTGCCTTCCACCCAAATTGGAAAATTAAAATTTATATTATTTTCCGATGCGTCCCAACGCACAGCCGCGTTAGTTACTGGCGTACCTCTTTCAAAAACAACTGAAGCATCTTCTGTGTCGTCAGATACGTTGGAAGAATTAATAACAATTTCATTACTAGCAGTTCCCGAAATATTTGTGCCACCAGCATTTAATTCATTGACATTGATAGAATCAAAATAACCATAATTCCACCTGTTCACTGATGAACCAAGTGAACGCGCGTTATCTGCCGGAATAATATCAGACAAAACATAACCATTAAACACAATTCTATCAGTTCCCGAATCACCCAAAGTTACATCGCCGCCAATTGATAAATTGCCACCAGCCACTGTGCCAGTCGTAGTGGCATTACCAATCAAAGTCCAATCTCCATATTGCAAAGTTGAGGTGGCAATGGTTAAACCATAATCACGATTTGGCGTGGAAGTGGCAAAACCATATTTACCAGAAATTGTATCAATCACAAAATGAGTATTGCCCAAAGAATCTTGCACACTCAAAGCGGTTGTAGAATTAGTATTAATCAACATGCCACCCGCTGAAAAAATATCACCGTCGGAAGCCAATGAAAAATATCTGGTACCAGCCACTTGAAAATCCAACCAATTACCAGAAAAAATATCAGGATTGGCCGCAATAAAGGTGCCATTGGCTGCCCCAAAATTTAAAGGATTATCAGTGTATTGTAACAAAGCTACTGTACTGGAAGCTTGAACATTATTTAAAAATATAATCCCACCACCAGCGCCGGTTTGATTTAAAGTAATTAAGGGTTCGGTTGTGGAAGCTACAATTTTTATTATGCCTTTTGTCGTAGAAGCAGTAATATTAAAAATATCCACGTCTGTTGCAGTGGCTAAAGAAATATTAACTGGATTAACAAAATTAAATTCCGGAGTGTTGGTGGCCGAAATTAAACTAAAAAATATATTGCCTTTATTATCCACTGCAGAATTCCAAACATGATTACTATCATAACCAATTGTTAATTGTGGAGTTGTGGTTGATTCCACTGTCATTGATCCAGAATGAGTAGCCCAACCAACAGAAGAAATATTTCCCTCTGAATCAATTTTAAATTTAGAAACATCATTAACTTGAAAATTTAAAAAGTCGCCAGAAAAATCACTGACATTAGAACCAATCAAAGTTCCCACACTAGAACCATTAACAAGTTTAGATCCAAAAAGCAAAGCAGAATTTTCTGCACTGGCTACTGGATTACTAGTTAACCAAAGATATGGATCAGTAGTCGTGGTAGAATCAATTCTTAAACTACCATCGGTTTCAATATTACTGGTAAAATATCCTGAACCATTACCCAATGTCCAATCTGGTGTACCATTACCAATTTTTAAATAACCGCCACCCAAAATATTTCCCGAAGTTGTAAAGTTGCCACCAGAAGCAGTGGCTCCGCTTAAAGTTAAATTACCAGCAATGTTTACGGCATTATTAAAATCGGCTACGCCTGTGACTGTTAGAGTATTCAAAGTTGTTTTGTCACTAACTGATAAATTACCAGCACCCAAATATTTCACATCTAAAACCGTACCTGCGCCTTGACTGGCTGTGGAACCAGGTGTGCCCACTTGATAAATATTGGTCACTGAAGTATTACCCCCAATTCCCGAACCATCTTTGCCTGGCAAACCATTGGCACCAGCCTCTCCTGTCTCCCCTTTTTCACCTCTTTCACCAGTCTCCCCTTTCTCACCTTTTAAAACAATAACTTGTTTTTCTGAACCATTTAAATTATAAAAATTTGCATCATAAAAATTATTAACGCTTGATTCCCTGTCTCTTTTTATCAACCATACAAGTGTGTCTTGATTTTGTAATTCTCTTTCCAGCCAATCAGTTTGATAAATACCAATTTTCACACCAACGTTTTTAGCTCCAGTAATAATTGAACCGCCTAACATATTACCCAAACCAGCGATTGGTGTAAAAATATTATCATAAACAAAATCAGAAGTTTTTTTGCTACTCTTAAAAAATACTTTAGCAACTTTTTCTACCACACTTTCAGTGGAAGAATTTTTGGCCAAAAGTTTTTTGGAAGTAGCCACTTGCAAATTAGCCAAGAGTTTTAAAAATTTTTGTTGACTAGTTTGTTTCAAATCATTAGCACCCAAGACCAGCCCGCCAAAAATTTGATCACTGTTTTTTGGTAAACCCAAAAAGTTAAAAGCTATGCCTCCCAAAATATTTTTATCACTCAAAATTTTAATACCATTACCAACTAAACCACCCTTTTTGTCATTCCCCCCGGCCTCGTCCCGCAACTGCGGGAGCAGAGCGGGAATCCCGTCATTACTTACGTCGCCAGTTTTGTCATCCCGAGCGGAGCGGAGCGCAGTCGAGGGATCTGTGTTATTATTTTTTCCATCCCCCAACCCTGCCACCAAAATATTTTCCACAAACACTGTCACACTTTCAGAAATTTTTTCGGTAATATTTTTTGCTTGATTCAAAATACTTTCACCTGTTGTTGGTTCAAGGCTCTGTCTTGAACCATCTTGGTTTAAATTCTCAACTTTATTTTCTTTTGCCTTTTGTCCCAAGGTCTCTGGATTATCTTTTTCCATTTCTTCCCCTTTTCCGTTTTCCATTTGTACCCCTGCCACTTGTCCTGTTGTTGATTCAAGATTATTGGATGTTGTTGGTTCAAGGCTCTGTCTTGAATCATCTTGATTTAAAGACCCTAGCACATTTTCTTTTTTATCATTACCGTTACCGGCAATTTTTTTAATTTTATATTCTGCGGTGGCTGAAAAATTTTCTGAAGCCGTGGCGAATCTTTCTAAAACTCTATCAACCTCAATTTTTTCTTTAACCAAATTTATTCCATTTAAAATTTGTGTATTATTTTTTTCTGCCACACTCTCCATGGTGTCACCAAGCCGGGAGATCTCGGCGGCAAAAAATTGAGCGGAGGCTGTTGTTAAAAGCAAAGAAAAAATTACTGTGGAAATTATGACTCTTTGAAAAAGTAAATTTTTTGTCTGAACAAAAAATTTATCCTGAGTTCCGCTGTAAGCGGGACGAAGCCTGTCTGCCGGCGATGCAGGGACCCCGTCATTGATATGCAAATCATTTGCCATGTTTTTTTCCATTTCACTTTTGCCGTTTTCCTTTTCCCATTTGCCATTATTATTTTTACTATATATATTTTTATTTATTATATTTCTTACATTATATAGCAAATTATTTTTAAAGATATTTTTTTGAGCAATAAAAAAATTTTTCAGCCAAACTGAAAAATCTTGTCGCAAACTTTTTAAATTTTTATTAATGGGTATTTCAACAATGCGCTCTTTAAAAACTTTTTCCACTTTGAGCTCACCTTTGGTGTTACCTTTTTTTTCTGCCGGATGTTCTAGAATATATTTTTCTAACCATTCTTTTTTCGTAAACCAATTACGACCTATTTTTTCTCCCTGCAAAAGTTTTTTTCTAACCAGAAGAGAAATATATTCTTGAGAATAAGAACATAAATTCGCGGCCTCTAGTAAACTAATAAAACCCTGCGCTTTAGCCAGGTCCTTTTTTTTCACAATATTTTTTTTATTGTGATGAGCATGGGTTTTATTTTTTTTCGAGAGCATGGATTAACTTTTTGATTTTGATTTTTTATTTTTTTATTGTCATTCCCGACCGCCAAGCCGAGAATCAGGCGGACGGATCGGGAATCCAGTGCCTGCCAAACAAATCGTTTTGTTCTTTCGGACATAATATACAATATATAAAATATTATTTTTTATTTATATATTTTTACTATATATATATCACTTAACAAATGTTAAAAAATATGCTATAATTAATATACTCACATCAGAAAAAAAATAATTAATGCGCTTTCCTATTTTCCTTTTGATGTGGGTGCCGTTTCCTTTTAATTTCCCCCGAAAAACATCGGGGGATTTTTAATTGGAAAATATATTTTGTGGGTGCCGTTTGTTTAAGCGATATTATCTTTGTTCTCTTCAATCTTTCATTAATATTTTATCCACAGAAGTAATATCGGATTGTTATACATATATTATACACCTAAAAAACATTTTTGTCAAAGTTTTTTTTAATCCGATATAAGAATAAAAGGCTATTTGTGCTATTAGTAAAGGCTTATTTTCATTTAAAATATATTTTAAATATTCTAACAAAAGGTGAATTATTAAACGTAAATATGACCTTTTAAAACACGAAAATTATCCGATATTACTCTTATATTAGCCCACAATTGTCTTTAAATGCATTTAAATATTTATGACATAATTTTCTCCTTACTTTACTGCCAAGACATAAAAAAATATTAAAATAAACAAAAAAGGCCCCGATAATCATCAGAGCCTCCTATAAATTCCTTTTTTGTAAAGGCGAAAAATTTTTCGCCCCTACCATAATTCATTATTCATAATTCATTTTTTCCTTTTGCCATTTTATTTTTTTCATTACCTATTGCTTCAAATAATCTTTAATGGCCTTAACAATTCTCCCATCATTTTTCATGTCTTCTATAAATAATATTTGACTGCGATTAAATCTCATTTCATCTGTTGGTCCGTGGATTTCATTACCCAATTTAATTAAAGAAATATCATTATTTTGTTTAACAATTTGGGCGCCTTGTTGCAATGGATCTTTGGCTTGTAAATAAAAAATATTATTAACCACTATTTCATAAATATTTTGTTTAATTATTTTGCCAAAATATACTTCACCATTGCTTAAAAAAATTGCTTGCCATTCCTGATTGTTAGTAGATAGTTTTCTATCTTTAAACACTCCACTAAAAATTATACTCGCCGTAATTAATAAAATTATGATCACAATTACCACCCATTTTATTAAACCTTTATTATTATTTTTAGGCGGTATTTCAATTCTCTTAATTTCTGATTTCATTTTTTCTTGTTGCAAGTTTAGTGGTTGATTAAAATTGTTTGGTCTTTTAATTTCAGAAAAATTATTCATATTGTTTACAAATTATTACGAATTATTTACGAATTATACGAATTTAATATTCGCGCTATTTGCAACAAATTTGTAATAATTAGCAGATTATATTTTTACTAAACTTATTTTAACATAAACCAAATAAAAAAACAAAAACGTTCCCAAATATTTGAGAACGTTTTTATTGTTTATTATTTTGTCATCCCATACTTGTTGTCATTCCCGCGAAGGCGGGAATCCAGGCAAGTTGAACAAGTATTTTGATAAAACTTACAATCGTTGGTAATTCTCTTTTAAAAAGTTTCCTGGATTCCCGATCTGAGAGCCTAATCGGCAGTGCCGGTGGGAATGACATAAGTGGTCGAAAATAACAATACAAATATATTTTTATTTAACATTAAAAATTAGACATTAAAAATTTTTATTAATACCCCATTCCCCCGCCATAACCATGCTCATGTTTTTGTTCATCATCTTTTTTGGGTAATTCCCCCACCACTGCTTCAGTAGTTAAAATTAAAGCGGCAATTGAAGCTGCATTTTGCAAAGCCGATCTAGTTACTTTGGTTGGATCAATAATGCCCACCGTCATCAAATCTTCGTATCTATTTTTTTCAGCATTATACCCAAAACCAGCTTCATGTTTTTTAACTTCGGCAATAACAACTGCTCCATCTTTGCCCGCATTAAAAGCAATTTGCTTAAGTGGTTCTTCTAAAGCTTTAGCTAAAATTTTTAAACCAATTTTTTCTTCATCACTAACCACAACAGTTTCTAAAACCTTAAGCGCCCGAATTAAAGCCACGCCACCACCAACTACAATGCCTTCCTCCACTGCGGCTCTGGTTGCAGAAAGAGCATCTTCAATTCTGTGTTTTTTTTCTTTCATTTCTGTTTCTGTGGCCGCGCCAACTTTTAAAACTGCTACCCCACCAGCCAATTTAGCCAATCTTTCTTGCAACTTTTCTTTATCAAAACTAGAAGTGGCCAATTCTAATTGCTTTTTAATTTGTTCTATTCTGGCTTTAATTTCATTACTATTACCTTTGCCTTCAACCAAAGTGGTATGTTCTTTAGTAGCTACCACTTTTCTGGATTGACCCAAATCACTAATTTCCACTTTATCTAATTTTAAACCCACTTCCTCGGAAATTAATCTAGCCCCAACCACAGTAGCAATATCTTGGAGCATTTCTTTTTTACGATCACCAAAACCCGGTGCTTTAATGGCTAAAGCTGTAAAGACACCTTGTAATTTATTTAAAACTAAAGTGGTTAAAGCTACACCTTCCAATTGATCGGCAATAATCACAATTTCCTTTTTACCCATCTGTAAAATTTTTTCCAATAAAGGACGGATATCTTCTACTGAAGAAATTTTTTGATCAGTAACTAAAATTAATGGCTCTTCCAGTACAGCTTCCATTCTAGAAGTATCGGTAATCATGTATGGGGAAACATAGCCAGATTCAAATTGCATACCCTCAACCATTTCTTTTTTTAAACCAAATTCTTGTGATTCTTCAACCGTCACTACACCATCTTTACCCACTCCATTAACAACTTCGGCAATTAGTTCACCAATCTCTTTATCATTAGCCGAAATAGTAGCCACATGGGCAATATCTTCTCGGCCTTTAACTGGCATAGAAATTTTTTCTTTTAATTCTTTAACCACGGCCTCCACTCCTTTTTCAATGCCACGTCTAATGGCCAATGGATCAGCTCCGGCCGCCACATTTTTAACGCCTTCATGAATCATGGCCTGAGCCAAAATGGTGGCTGTGGTCGTGCCATCACCAGCCACATCATTGGTTTTGGAAGCCACTTCTTTAACCAATTCAGCGCCAATATTTTCATACATATCTTCTAATTCAATTTCCTTGGCTACCGAAACACCATCTTTAGTAATTGTCGGCGCGCCGTAACTTTGACCTAAAATAACATTACGGCCTTTAGGGCCAAGAGTTACTTTGACAGCATTGGCCAATTTATCCACGCCAGCCATAATGGCTTTGCGGGCTTCTTCATTATAAATAATTTGTTTAGACATATAAAATTGCTAATTACTACAAATTTTGTACGAATTATACTAACCTAAAATATTCGCACTATTCGCAAATAATTTGTAATAATTTGTGTTAATTAATTATTGCTAAGACATCAGATTCACTTAAAATTAAAAAAGTTTCTTCACCTTCTTTAATTTCATCTGGTGTATATTTTCTAAATAAAATTTTATCGCCGACTTTTACAGACATGGCTAGTCTAGTGCCATTATCTAAAATACGTCCTTCACCAACCGCGACGACTTCGCCGCGTTCTGGCCGTTCTTTTTCCGAATCTGGCAAAACCAATCCAGATTTAGAACTCTCTTTTTGTAAAGGTTTGACCAATAAATGGTCTGTCAGAGGCTTGAGCATATGTTTAAAATTTTCTGATAAACTTTTGTTTATCAGAAAGTTAATTATAGTATTAATGATTATAGCTTCTTTAGCACTCAATAGTCAAGAGTGCTAATTATTAGGCTATTTAATATTTTAAACTAAAATTATTTTTTGTCAATAAAAAATAAAAGGGCGAAAAATCTTTCGCCCCTACCATAATACATTATACTTTATACATAATACATTTTTTTCTTTATTCTCTTGCTCCCTTACTATGTTCAACCCCCAAACCCCTAAACCCCCTAAAAACACCAGCGCTCCCATCCCCGAGGCGCTGGTCCACCAAAAATGATCCAAGCACAACATCGCCAAAGCACAAAAGTATAAAGGTAATAAAAAATATTTTTTTTGTTTAAAAACTGAAAATTGAAAACTGAAAATTGAAAATTTTTTATATATGCAATATAAAGATAGTGCCAACACTAAAATCCACCCCAACCCCAATTCTGCCGCTATTAACAAAAATACATTATGTACTGGCTGATAATCATAGACTTCTCTATCTGGTGATATTTTTTGCATGGCTAAAGTGTAATTACCCAATCCCACTCCCCAAGGATGCTGTTTAATAATTTGATAAGCCTCGACATAACCGCTAATTCTTTCTTGGGTAGACAGCACTTCTAAGCGAGCTGGTTCTTTGTTTAAGCCCAATCTTGTTTGCACTAGTGGCCAATACATTATGCTTAAAACCGCAAAAACACAAAAAAAAGTAATTTGTAATTTGCCTGCCTGCCGAAGAGGCAGAAAAATTGAAAATTTTTTATTATATATATATAGTATATTATATTCTATTATAAGTAATGCCAAAGCCAACCAACCAGCTCTGGAAAAAGTAAAAAATAAAGCTACTATAAATAAAACAGATAAAATATAAAAAACTTCCTTTTTAATGTTTGACAATTGAAAATTGAAAATTGAAAATTTTAAAATTATTAACATTACCATCGCTACTACAATAAATCCTGCCAAAACATTAGGATGAGAAAAAGATCCATAAGCTCTTAAAATTCTCTCGCCATTCACTTCAAGCACGCTTGCACCCAATTCTTCAGCATTTTGACTAGCCATTCCCAGCCACTTACTTGCAAAAATATGCTGCGTAAAAAATTGATAAATTCCTAAACCAGCAGCAATGGCCAGACTAATGACAAAACTCCAAGCCACTTTTATTTTTTTATTTTCTGACATTTTCTTTATTAAATAAAAAATTACCATCGCTTCCCCAATTCTCAGCCACCAATAAACCGCCAGCATTCTACTCTCTGCTAAAAAAATATTTAAAAAAATAAAAACTACACCAACAAACAAAAAAAAATTTTGCCAACCTAATTTTAACATTCCGTGTCTGTTGGCTCCAATCTCCTGATTGGAGCCTAAATACATTTCGTCTCCAGTCGGGAGACTGGAGACAACTATATTTTTATCCGGATTTCGAGTTTGGTTAGACATTAAAAATTTTTCCTTAGACATTTTTCTCTTAAAAAAAATAAAAATGCTTAATAAAAAAAGCATTAGAAATGCTACATCAAATCCATATAAACACCTGCGGCCATATTCAAAGACTTCACCTTTAACTTTTGCATCAAAAATAATCCATCTGGTTTGCCAAGGCAATAAAAAAATAAATAGATAAATTAAATATGTTTTTATTTTAGTCATAATCTAATTCATTAAAGCAAAGGTTGATAAATTTTTGAGTGATAATTGTTTGAGCCCTCCTCGCTTTGTTATCAGCTGGACGATCTTCTTGTTTAACCTATACTGAAAAACAGAAGAGGGTGAGTTCTTATGGCGAAAAAATTTGGCAAGCTTGGCGAAAACAATCACCATATCATATTTTTTTTATTCTTTCTTGCCATTGGTCATAAATTTCTTTTCTTTGGCTATTACCATGTAATTTAATAATTTTGTCATTAACAATTACTCGTCCATCTAAATTCATTATTTTTTTTAAATTATCTGGCAAATACCAAAGTTGAATTTTTTGAGCTATTGTTTCCCAAAAATTTTTCTCTACTGCCTCAACCTCCTTGGCCAGATAGCCAAAATCTTGAGTAATGTTTTGTTCTGCAAATTGAAAATTGGGCAAAAAATCTTTAACCCAACTATTGGCCAAACAAAACTTTTGCCAATAATTTTTTCTATCAAATAACGGACTAACAAAAACAGCCCAGTAGACCAAAATACTAAACTCATTCTGGGCTTCATAGGGTTCTAAATTCAAATTATCCTCACTAATAAAATAACTGAGACAAAATTTATCTTTTTTGTTTTGGGCTGTTGGCCTTAAATTAAAAATTTTTAAAGGCAAAACAGCCAAAAGCCTAGTTAACCATAATCTGTTTTTTTGGGCCACAATTAATAAATCAACATCAGAGTCTTCCTTAGCATTTAGATAAGCCAAAGAATTGCTTAAAAAAATTGCCCTAATTCCAGGCAGATGTTTTAGCCAGCAATTAATTAATTTTTGGACTTTGTCTATTTTCTGCTCAGAAACCGCGCGCCTTTGTTCTCTAATTAAAATAAAATTTTCTCTGCCTGGTAAAAAATAAAATTGATTTTTTTTAGCAATAATTTGTTGGTCAAGTAATTGGTTTAGGCTTTGTTTAATATTTTCTTGAGAAAAAGAAAAATTTATTTCTTCAGATGTTTCTTGCGCAAACAACCAATTAAAAATTTCTTCCTCTTTTAGGGGAAAATCAACTAGATCAAAAAAAACTAAAGTGGCTATAATTGCTTGGTTAATTGTTTGCAGCATGGCCTAATTTTAACACTATTTTAATAAAATAAAAACTCGTTAGCCGTTGTGGCTAACGAGTGCAAAAACAAATCATCACCACCTAGCATCGATTGCTTTAAGTAGCGATTGAGTTGCCTTAATCCCGTAAGGGATCAAGGTCAATTCTTGGGGTGTGTCAGGAACTTTGCCTTCTTGGAGGATCTCGGCACTAGCGCCATAAAAAATTGCTCTAGACCACTTAGCCATATTTGCTTCAAATAGATCTCTGAACCAGACAAAAGGAGCAAGGTAATTTGGCCATTGATCTTGATTTAATTCAGAAGCCTCTTTTTTTAATTTGGAAGAAAGACCGCGCCAATTTGGATTACCCAAAATAAAAATATCAAGTTCATCCGGTCTTAAAAGTCTGACATCTGCAAAATTCTCAGCTTCGTAAACTATATGCTCTTGATCTCGTAAAATATTGATTAAATAAGCGAAAATATCAAGTCTCTGTTCCAAAAATAAAATGTTCATTTTCCCCTCCTGCTTGTTAGTTGTTAAATTTTTTTATTACCACATTACCTATTACTTTATTATTTTCCATTTTTTAACTCGTTAATCCGTTAACTCGTTAATTCCCAATAATTGAGATAACTCTATCTAGTTTAGTTAGTAGACATTTATTAATTAGTAATTTTATTTCTTATGTCTGCCACCAGTTCCATCTCGACTTGAGCCAAACTTTTGTTTTTAATTTCAAAACTAACTTTTTCTCTAGTGCCAATAGTTTCCCAATTATTTAATAACCATCTGGCGTCATTAATATTTTTATCTCCTTTAACTACATACAAATTGGCCATGATTTTATTTAAAGCCGTTTCATAAATTAATAAAAACATCTGCGCTTGCGGTGAATTTAAAACCATGTCTTCAGCCAAACCTGCCAACTCTTCTTCGGTGGTGCTTGTTTTTACAAAATCAGAATGGGGTACTACTGCCCAGACTAACTTTAAATTTTTATCCAATTGCAAACGCGCCAAAACTCTGCCCCATAATTTCATGGTATTCATTTTTTTAGTTTGATAAAAATTAGTAATAATTTTTTCTTTATCCGCGCCCAAACTAATTAACTCCGAAGTAACCAATAAAGTTTCTGGGGCTAAATTTGTTTGGCGGAAACTTTGGGTTTTGTGAATCAAACCAGCCAAAAGCAAAGTGGCTAAATCTGCATTTATTAAATTAAGATCCCAATTTTTTAATAAATGAAAAACAATTTCGGCTACCGAGCTTTGATTGGGATTCAACAAATTTAATTGGCCATAATTTTCATTGTACAAATGGTGATCAATATTAATAATAGTTGTTTTAAAGAAAAAATCTGGTTCTCGATTATAAATATTGCCTAAAGAAATTAAATCTGGGGTATCCAAAATAATAATTAAATCAAAACGATAATCCGTTTCTTTGGCTCTAACATCGCTTGGACTCAACTGTCCTTCAGTAGGTAATAAATAAATTTGCATTTTATCGCCCACGACATCATAGGAAAATTCACCAATTTTTTTATGGCTTAAATCTACTTCAATTAAAAAATGGCATAAATTTTTTAATTGGCTTAAAACCATTTCTGTGCCTGACAAAAAAGCCAATCCTGGTTTAATTTTAAAATCCTCAATGACTAGGGTGCATTTCTTTTGAAAAGCTAATAAAAACTTGGCCAAAGCCAAGGCAGTTGCCAAGGCATCACCTGTGTAATCTTTACGGCAGGTTATTAAAATATTTTCTGAGCCTTGAATTAATTCTTTAAATTGTTGTTCTTGGTTAAAAGCCATATATTTCTTATTGAAGACGCAAATTCTTTAATCTTAAAACAAGTCTAAATTCTTGTCAAATAAAGATGGGTAGAAATCTAAAAATTGACCAAAAACCATCTTTAAGCTATAATGACAAAGAACCATTTAATTTTTTACCTTGTGTGTTTTGTCATCCCCGCGTAGTTAAAAATTGCCCCAAGGCAAATTTTAACGGGATCCAGACGAGATGAACTATTGTTTTGATAAAACTTACCACAAAAAATTATTTATTAACTCCTGTTTTCTGGATTCCCTTTTCCAAAGGAATGACAACAATAAAACCATTTTATTTTACCTATGAACATATCGGAACTTAGTAGACAAGTTAAAATTCCTACAGCTGATTTAAAGCTTATTATACCCAAGCTTGGTTTTGATGTCGGCGGGAAAGCTATCCAAGTTGATGATAGAATTGCTAGAAAAATTATTGAACAATTAAACAATCCTGCAATCAGAGAAAAAATGCTCAATATAAACCAAGATAATGTAACTCCTAATCTTTTAGTTGATCCTACCAATTCCGTCACTGCCAATGAGAAAAAAGATTTTAAAAAAATATCTGTAGGCGATACTGTCATTGTTAAAGATTTGGCCAATCAAATGAATGTGCCTGTTACCAAATTGGTTTTGGAATTAATGAAAAATGGCGTCATGGCTTCTTTAAATCAAAGAATTGATTTTGAAACAGCCACTATTATCGCCGAGGATTTAGGTTTTAAAGTAGAAAAAATTGCTGGTGATAATATTGATATTGAAAAAGAAAAGCAAGCTCACGCCCATTTTTTTGTCGATGAGCCTGAAAATTTAATTTATCGTCCACCAGTAGTGGTGGTTATGGGTCATGTCGACCATGGCAAAACAAAACTTTTAGATGCTATTAGAGAAACTAATATAATGGAAGGTGAGGCTGGTGGTATCACCCAGCATATTGGTGCTTATCAAACAGAAAAAAATGGTCAACTAATTACCTTTATTGATACACCAGGACATGAGGCTTTTTCTGCTATGCGCTCTCGCGGTGCCCAAGTAGCCGACATGGCCATTCTTGTAGTAGCAGCTGATGACGGCATTATGCCTCAAACTATTGAAGCTATTTCACACATCAGATCAGCTGGTCTGCCTTTTATTGTAGCCATTAATAAAATTGACAAACCCGAAGCTAATTTGGATAAAATAAAATCAGGCTTGGCTGAACTTGGTTTAACTCCCGAAGATTGGGGCGGAACTACAATTTGTGTTAGTATTTCAGCTAAACAAAAAACCAATATCGATGGCTTGTTAGAAAATTTACTTTTAGTTTACGAAATGGAAAAAGAAAAAATTAAAGCCAATCCCAATCGCCCGGCTGTGGGTACTATTGTCGAAGCGCGTTTGGATAAAGGCGAAGGACCAGTGGCCACGGTTTTAGTGCAAACAGGAACTTTAAAAAATGGCGATAGTGTTAAAATAAGCTTGGCTTTTGGTAAAATTAGGACCATGAAAGATTGGCGCGGACAAATAGTTACTGAGGCCACGCCTTCAATGCCTGTAAAAATTATTGGTCTAAAATCTACTCCGGAAGTTGGTGAAATTTTACAAGTTATGTCCGATCTTAAAGAATATAAAAAAGAGCAAAAAAAACTTAAAGGCTATCAACCATCAGCTTTCTCGGCAGCCACTCAACACAAACAAACAATTACCAATAATCAAAATAAAACGCCTAACCACTCAAATCAGACGGAAGATGAAACCGCCAAAATTAATATTATTCTTAAAGCTGATGTCTTGGGTTCACTTGAAGCCATTAATGAAACAATTATGAATTTGCCTCAAGATTATGTCTTGATTAATATTGTCCAAGCCACTCTCGGCAATATTACTGAAGCTGAAATAGAGAGAGCTGAAGCCCAAAAAGCTTTGGTCTTGGGCTTTAATGTGCGACCGACCCCTCAAGCGGAAAATCTAGCTAAAGACAAAAAAATTGTTATTAAAACTGCTAAAATTATTTATGAACTAATTGATTTTATTAAAGAAGAAACTAAAAAATATATTAAAGAAGAAATTGTGGAAGAAATTATTGGCAAAGCCAAAGTTTTAAAAATTTTCCGCACTGAAAAAAAATCACAAATTTTAGGCGCCAAGATGTTCAATGGTAAAATTACTAAAGACTCAAAAATAAAAATTTTTAGAGCTGGAGAATTTTTAGGTAAAGCCACCCTTAGCGAATTACAATCCGGTAGAGCCTCTGTTAAAGAAGTGACTGAGCAACAAGAAATGGGACTTAAAATTGAAGGTTTTGCTGGCGCTTTAGAAAATGATGATTTAGAAATTTTCAAAGAACAAAAAATTGTTGTTAAGATTTAAATTTTTCAAGTTTATCCCAAATGGCCTCTTTAGTCGTTATGAGCCGAGCCTGCCTGCCGGTAGGCAAGGGATCCCGTATATTTATAACAAAATTATTATTTTTTAGACATTAGTAATTAGTAATTTTAATTTTATGTCAAGCACCATTCTAATAATTTTAATAATTTTAGGTTTTACTATAATTATTTTTCTTTTAACTAAGAAAAAAGAAGTAGACACCACTCAAGACGACAAACTTAAACTCGTTCACGAAGAAATTGCCAAGATTAAAGATGAAATGAAAGGTAGCTTAGAAAAAAATTTAGATTTTATCCAAAAACAAGCTTTTCAAACATCTTCGATTGTTAAAGATGTGACAGATAAACTCAAACAACTAGAAAACACCAATAAACAGGTGGTGGATTTTACAGCTCAACTGCAAAATTTGGAAAAAGTTTTAAGTAATTCTAAAAATCGTGGCTCTTTGGGTGAAGCAGGACTGGAAATGATTTTAAGTAATATCTTGCCACCACAATCCTATGAAATGCAATATCATTTTAAAAACGGTGAAGCAGTCGATGCGGTTATAAAAATAAAAGATAATATCTTGCCAGTTGATGCTAAATTTTCTCTCGAAAATTATCGTCGCATTATTGAAGAAACTAATGCTGAGAAAAAAGAAGCCTTAGAAAAAGATTTTAAAAATGATTTGAAAAAAAGAATTGATGAAACAGCTAAATATATCCGTCCCAATGAAAAAACACTGGATTTTGCTTTTATGTTTATTCCAGCTGAAGGCATTTATTATGATTTATTGATCAATGAAATTGGAGCAGTTAAAGTTAATACTCGAAATTTAATTGATTATGCCTTTAATGAACGCCATGTAATTATTGTCTCCCCCACCACTTTTGCTGCTTATTTAAATACTGTCTTGCAGGGTCTACGGGCTTTAAAAATTGAAGAATCGGCCAAAGAAATTCGAGCTCAAGTGGAAGATTTAAGTAAACACATTTTGAATTTTGATGCTTATATGCAAAAATTGGGCAATAATCTTTCCACGACTGTTAATGCCTATAACACTGCTTACAAAGAATTAAATAAAATAGATAAAGACGTGGTTAAAATTACTGAAGGCAAAAAATCTATTGAACCCTTAGTCTTGGACAAACCCACGATAGAATAAAAAAGAACCGCCCTTAAAAGGCGGTTTTTAAATCTGCAATTATTTACAGACAATTTGATTGTGTATTAGAAAAACTTGGCTGTCGTTATAAATAACAGGTTGTCCATTTTTTGTGTACAATAAACCACAGGACGGATAAACACATACTTTGTACCATCTTTGTTTTTCGCCCAACGACACTGCTGTCAAAGTAAAGGGCAACCAAGCCCCACATTGGCAGCATTTTATTAAATTCTTCTTGGCCAAGAAATGCATAGCCTCCACCAAACCAACAAAAGAATAAGCCACAAAGCCAGACATTTTTCTTACCACACTCTCTGAGAGATTGATGATCGCCATATTAACATTCTTAATACGCCAACATTTTATGGCGATAAATAATCTGTCCAATGGCCAATCAGGAGTCACGTTAATAAAATTAAAAATAGCTTGTTTACTTTGGCCCAATACACCCTCAATCAACTGACAAAAATTATCAGTCGAGGAATCTTGAGACTCAAAGGTAATTACTGGAATTCCATTGATTGTTTGAGAATGCATTTTACCTCCGATTTTTGATTTTAACTTAATTTTCCACCCCAATTGAAATTCAACTGAATATTTATATTTTATTTATACTATGTTTTTTTGTCAACCTAGGCTATTTATGCTAGGCTAAATATATCTTTTATTCTGCCATTCCGACCGAAGTGAACCGAAATGACCCCGCAATCGCTGGGAAATGAAGACGAACGGAGTGGAGGAATCTCAAAAAAATTTTATTAAAAATAAATCATTTAAAAGATCCCTCGGCTCATAACGACCAAAAAAGCCGCTCGGGATGACAATAAAATATGTCCCTCGCAGACCTTAATCCCGAACAAAAAAAAGCTGTCGAACACACCACTGGTCCTCTTTTAATTGTGGCTGGCGCCGGCACTGGCAAGACCAAAGTGATTACTGAAAAAATAACTTATTTAGTTGAAAAAAAATTGGCCAAAACTGAGGAAATTTTAGCTTTAACTTTTACTGATAAAGCCGCCGGGGAAATGGAAGAAAGAGTGGATCGTCTTTTGCCCTATGGCTACACCGATCTATGGATTATGACTTTTCACAGTTTTTGCGAACGAGTTTTAAAAGATCATGCTTTGGATATTGGCTTGTCAAATCATTTTAAACTTTTAAATCAAACTGAACAATGGTTACTAGTGCGTCAAAATTTAGATAAATTTAATTTGGATTATTATCAACCATTAGGCAACCCAACCAAATTTATTCATGCTTTAATCAAACATTTTTCGCGCTGCAAAGATGAAGAAATCTGGCCTGAAAATTATTTAAAATATGCTGAAGATTTAAAATTAAATTCAGATGCCACTGAAATTATTAATTTAGAAATTCAGAAAAATTTGGAAATTGCTAACGCCTATCATGTCTATCAACAATTATTATTGGACAATGAAGCCTTGGATTTTGGTGATTTAATTAATTATACCCTAAAACTCTTCCGCTCGCGCCCCAATGTCTTAAAAATTTATCAAGAACAGTTTAAATATGTTTTAGTTGATGAATTTCAAGATACCAATTTTGCTCAATACGAATTAATAAAATTATTAGTACAGACGCAAAATCTTGCGTCTGTACAAAATACCAATCTGACCGTGGTGGGTGATGATGACCAATCAATTTATAAATTTCGCGGAGCCAGCGTTTCTAATATTTTACAATTTAAAACCGATTTTCCTCAAGCCAAAGAAATTTATTTAACTAACAATTACCGCTCGACCCAAAATATTCTAGATTTGGCTTATAATTTTATTCAATTTAATAACCCCGAAAGATTAGAATTTAAACTTAATCAAACTAAATCCAATAAAGAAAAATTTTCCAAAAAATTAATAGCCCATATTAAAGACGCTGGCACCATCGAACATCTACATTTTAACACTGAATCAGATGAGGTTAATGGGGTTATTAACAAAATATTAGAATTATATAACCTGAACAAGAACTTGTCCGCCGGAGCGTCAATTGGACAAGATGGAGCGAAGGTGGACAAAAGTTGGAACGATTTTGCCATTCTAATACGCGCCAACAGCCAAGCTGATGTTTTTGTTAATGGCTTAAGAAGAGCCGGCTTACCTTATAGTTTTGTAGCCAGTCGTGGTCTATATCAAAAAGAAATTATTTTAGATATTTTTACTTATTTAAAATTATTAGACAATTATCATGAATCTTTGGCTTTTTGGCGAATTTTGAATTTACCCATGATTAATATTTCCATAACTGATTTAATGGAAATCAGTCGTTACGCTTCCAGAAAAGCCATATCACTCTTTGAAGCTAGTACAGAAATTAGTCTTTTGAAAAAAGTTGACAAGGAAACCGTGCGCAAAGTTAATAAAATTATAGCTTTATTAAAAGAACATGCCATTCTTAGTCAACAAAAAAGTGTCAAAGTCATGATTCTTAAATTTTTAGAAGATTTTAACTATAATCAATTTTTACTGCAGAAAAATGATCTTTTATCTTTTGAATTTATTAATCAACTGGGCAAAAAAATTGATGCTTTTGAAAAATCTTTTGATGACAAATCTGTTAAGAATTTTATCAATTTAATAAATTTAGAGTTAGAAGCAGGTGAAGAAGGTAGCTTGACCAAAGAATCTGAAGATAGTGGAGAAACAATAAAAATTATGACTGTTCATGCTTCCAAGGGCCTAGAATTTAAATATGTCTTTATTGTAAACTTGGTTGACAAAAGATTCCCCTCCATAGATAGAAGTGACCCCTTAGAAATTCCCGATGCTCTAGTCAAAGAAATAATTCCTGAAGGTGATGTGCATCTACAAGAAGAAAGAAGGCTTTTTTATGTGGCCATCACTCGAGCTAAATTAGGTTTATTTTTAACTTCAGCCGAAGATTATGGTGGCGCCCGCAAGAAAAAACTTTCCAGATTTTTCGAGGAAATTGGTATGTTGCCAACTGGTGTTATAGACCTCAAAGAAAATTTAAAAACAGCTGTAAATCTCACAGAAATTAATAAACTCACTGCCAGTGATTTATCATTAGACATTAAAAATATGTCATTTTCTTACTCTTCTCTTAAAGCCTATGAAACCTGCCCTTATCAATACTATTTGGGCAACATCATTAAAATCCCAGTGCCTGGCAAAGCTTCTTTTAGCTATGGCAAAACCATGCACTTAACTTTGCAAAAATTTTTTAATCTTATTAAAGAATCTCAAAATGCCAGCCAAGCAGATTTATTTTCTCCTCAAAACTTAAATAAAAAAGATAAAAATAAATTACCAAGTTTAGAAATTTTAATAAAACTTTTTAAAGATTCTTGGCTTGATGATTGGTATGATTCTAAAGAACAAAAAGAAACATATAAAAAACTGGGTGAAGAAAGTTTAAAAAATTTATATAAAAGTTTAGAAACTAATGGCCCGCCTCAAATATTTGCCCTGGAAAAAGGCTTTAACTTTAAACTAGACAAATATACCATCAAAGGTGTGATTGACCGCATAGATGTCACTAATAATGGCCTGGCGCTTTTAGATTATAAAACCGGCTCTACTAAAACAGAAAAAACTGTAGAAAAAGATCAATTGTTAATCTACCAATTAGCCGCTAAAGAATTTTTTGCGGAAAAAATTGACCAACTAATCTTTTATTATTTAAACAATAATACCCAAGTTTCTTTTTTAGGTTCAGCTGAAGAATTAGAAAAAATAAAAAATAAAATTTTAAATTTAATTAAAGAAATTGAAACTAATAATTTTGCTGCCACGCCTGAAAAAAATAAATGCAAGTATTGTGATTTCTATAGTATTTGTCAATATCGAGTTTAAAAAAATGCGTTGTCTCCAGTCTCCTGACTGGAGACAATTTGTACATTAATGTACATTTACGCTCCAATCAGGGGATTGGAGCGAACAAAAAGAACATTAAAAAAACATGTCTTTCTCAGATATTTCCCACATACTCAACAAACAAATGTTTCAACAAAAAGGCCTTGGACAACAAATCCAGGCGTCTTTAATTTGTGAAGAATTTGATAAAATTATTTTTGCTAAATGGGGCGAAAAAATAACTCGCCATGTTCGCGCTCTTTATTTTAAAGATAAAATACTCACTATCGCTTCTCTTTCTTCTGTGGCCAGCCAAGAAATCCACTTTGCCGAAATTGAAATTATAGAAAAAATTAATCAAAATTTTGGTTCTAAATTAATTCAAAAAATAAGATACCTGTCTTAAACAATTTTAAAAACCAAATTTTAAATTTTAAAAATCTGCTTAATCTGCTTTTATCAGCGCACTTTTACTTTAGATTTTAAATTTAGGTTGGATTTATTTTAAAAACTTGTCCTGCACTTGATTAAGGATTTGATTTTTAAAATTTAAAATTATTTTATTAAACATTAGATATTAGTTATTAGACATTTTTTATGCTTAACCTCTGGCCACGGTCAGACCATAAACAGTTTTAGCCCCAGCCTGTTTTAAAACCTTAGCGCACTCATTCATAGTTGCTCCAGTAGTAATCACATCATCAACTAATAATATCTCTTGTCCGCGCACATCTTTTGATACAACAAAAGCATTGACAATATTTTTCGCGCGCTTCTTACTATTCAACTTTGCCTGCGCTTGGGTATTTTTTATTCTTTTTAAAAAACCATCTTCCGTTTTCATGTTTAATTTTTGCGCCAAAACATTAACTAATAATTCTGCTTGATTAAAACCACGCCAAGTCAATCTTTTTTTGTGTAAGGGAACTGGCATTAAAATAAAATTTTGTATTTCTGGATAAATTTTTAATAAATGCTTCGTCTTAATAAGTAATAATCTAGCCAGAATTAGCGATAATTCTTGACTAAAATTATATTTATAACTGTGAATTACTTTTTGTAAAATTTTATCTTGCCAATTGGCAGCTACAAAAAAACCGTCCAAAAATGACGGCTTAAAATCTACAGTTTCCAGAAAATTATTATCTAATTTTAAATTATTAAAACATTGCTCACACAACCACTCACCATCTTGACCACAATCCAAACAAGTCACTGGAAAAAATATCTCTAAAATAATTTGTCTAATTTTCTCTAACATACTTATAAAGTAGTTCAAGGTTACAGGTTTTTGAACCAACGCCTAAAAAAATATGCTAAGGTTGGCAAATTTTTGAGTGATAATTGTTTGAGCCCTCCTTGCTTTGTTATCAGCTGGATGGGCAATGTTTCTTTGCCTTCATAATAAAAAGCAAGAGAGGGCGAGTTCTTATCACGAGAAAATTTATCAACCTTAGCGGAATTATATCCATACCTAACTTATACCATCTCAATTTTCCCTTCTTTCCACCCCAATTTCACCGTGGCCCCAACTTTGATTTCTGTAGCTAAAATTTTATCAGCCAATTGATTTTCTACTAATTCCTCTATTTTTTGGCGAATATTTCTGGCGCCTTTATCTAAAGAAAAACCGACTTTGGCTATTTCCAAAACAACTTTTTTCTGCCACTCCAGACTAATATTTTTATTAGTCTTTAAATTTAAAGCCAATTCTTTAAGTTGCAAATCGACTATCTTGGAGGCCATTTTTAAATCTAATTGATTAAAAATTAAAATTTTATCAAGACGGCTTAAAAATTCAGGCCGAAACTTCTCTTTTAATTCTTTTTGATAATCATCAATATTTTTTTGATTTAATGTTTCCTGATCTGAAGATTTGATATCTTCAAAACCAAATTTCTTTTTTTCAGCCAAGTGACTGCCTAAATTAGAAGTTAAAATAATAATTGTATTTTTAAAATCAACTTTTTTACCGCTAGCATCATTTAAAAAACCGCTATCTAAAATTTGTAATAAAATATTAAATACTTCACTGCCAGCTTTTTCTATTTCATCAAACAAAACCACACTATAGGGATTACGTCTAACCGCTTCTGTTAAACGCCCACCTTCTTTATAACCCACATAACCAGCTGGAGAACCAATTAAACGAGAAACATTAAAATTTTCCGCAAACTCGGACATATCAAATCTGATCAAAGCCTCAGATTTATTTTCTTTTTTAAAAAATTCTTCAGCCAAAACTTTGGCTGTTTCTGTCTTACCAACGCCGGTGCCACCCAAAAACATAAACGAACCCAGAGGTCGATTTCTGCCAGCCAATCCGGCCTGCGTTCTTTTTAAACATAAAGTCAATTCTTTTAAAACTTCATCTTGGCCAACAATTCTTTGATTTAAAAGATTAAATAAATCAACTTGTTTATAATGATTAAGCGCAATTAAATTTTCCACAGGTATACCGGCCAAATTAGCCAGTACTTCGGCCACATTTTGGGCACTAACAGTACCTAAAAAATTGGGAGTTTTACTCGCCAAAAGCAGAGCTGATTTTAAATTATTAATCTGTCCAAAAATTTTATCGGCCAATTTTTTGACTTTAAGAGCTTCATTATATTTTTCATTAATCACCAATTCTTCTTTGGCGTGTTCTAAATCTTTTAACTCGGCCTCGAGCAATCTTAGTTGGCGCAATTCTTCATTAACAGAACCTAAATTTATTTTTACCATAGCCGCCGCTTCATCGATTAAATCAATGGCTTTATCTGGAAAAAATTTTTCAGGCAGATATCTTTCAGCCAACTTAACGGCTGTTTCTATGGCTGCTGTAGATATTTTGACCAAGTGATGTTGTTCGTAATTGCCTTTAATACCTGTTAAAATTTTTAAAGTATCAGAGGCTGTTGGTTCAGCAACTTTTATGGCTTGGAAACGACGTTCCAAGGCAGCATCATCTTCAATATGTTTTTTGTATTCACTAAAAGTAGTCGCCCCGATACAGCGCAATTCCCCTCTGGCTAAGGCTGGTTTTAACATGTTGGCAGCATCCATTGAGCCGGGAGTTGAACCAGCGCCAACAATATTGTGCAATTCATCAATAAATAAAATTATTTCTGGCCGAAATTTTACTTCTTCTAAAACTTGTTTGAGGCGAGATTCAAATTCTCCGCGCATCATAGTGCCAGCTAAGAGTAAAGTTAGATCGAGCGCATAAATCTTTTTATCTAATAAAAAATCTGGTACTTCACCTAACAAAATTTTCTTGGCCAAACCTTCAACTATGGCTGTTTTACCAACTCCAGGATCGCCCAAAAGGACTGGATTGTTTTTATTTCTTCTAAGTAAAATTTGGATTAATCTTTTAATCTCATTTTCCCTACCAATTAAAGGATCAATATTTTTTTGCAAATTTTCATCTGTTAAATTTCTAGCAAAAATTTCCAAAGCTGATTTTTTTTTAATTTTATTTTTATTTAATTTTAAAGGCTCTTTAAGGCCCAAATTTTCTGCCTCTGGAAAAAACATCTCTGGCTCTTCGGCATTATTCAACAGCAAATCTTCATCTAATAAATCGTGACTTAATTGTTGCCAATTAGTTAGACTACCGGATATAACTTCAAAAGCAGTGGCTGATTTAAAAATAGTTTTTATTTGAGTTAATATTTTTTTACTATCAACCTGATATTTTATAAAAATTTTTTCCATGTTTAGGGCATCTACTTCTAATAAAGAAAAAAGCAAATGCTCGGTGCCAATATGATGGTGCCCTAAATCAGCTGCCAACAAACTGGCTTTTTGCAAAGCTTTTTTAGCAACTAAAGAATAATCAACATCTGTTTCAAGGGCTATTGATGATAACTGTTGATTAGGAGAAATTGCTGCAGAAAAACCAGCTTTGATTAAAATCTCTTTAGCCAAAGCGCCTTCAACCTGTCCTAAAGCCAAAAACAAATCTTCTAAATCAATTTCTTGTTTATTTAACTGATTAGCATTAATTCGCGCCCAATTTAAGGCGTGGCTTAAACGATTGGTAAATTTATTAAATTTATTTAACATAAAATGTGTATTGTGGATAATGAATTATGGAATCTACTAAGACAAATTTAAAAACTACTCCTTTAGAGTAGCATAAAATTTAATTCCAATCAAGATCTATTTTATATGCAAAGCATAAATTTTTTCATCCAATTTATTCCAAAAATATAAATAATCTTGTTTAGCTGATAAATAAAGTCTGCTAATATTAAAATTAGCGCCATTAACATCTGTGGGTTCAGCCACCAATTCTTTCAAACCAGTACTTAAATCAAGCCGATAAATTAAATCTTGAATTTGCTCATCCACTGCTTCTGGATAAAGACCAGCCCCCTCAATTAAATCCTTAGGGACAGCACAATACAAAATAGTTTCTGTGGCAAAAACACACTTATCCACCCAAGTGGTTAAACCTAAAGAATATTTATGAGCGCCAATTGTATCTCCTTCAGCATCAGCAATATAGAGCAGAGGATTATAATTATTAGCTCCAGCTACCACATGATAAAGTAAACGCGCTCCTGATGGCGACCATAAACCCTTAAAATTAGTACCAGCCACTGTTAAAGATTTAAAATTTTCTCCTTTTAAACCAATAAAATAAACTTCGGATTCACTGTTGCCTCTGGCTTCGGTATACAAAGCCACCACTTCTCCTGTTGGCGACCAATTAACTTGGACCATATCGCCATTATCTCCAATAGGCTCAACTAAAACAGTTTCCGAACCATCAATTTTAGAAACTGTTAGCCAATTATCATCAGAATCTTCTGTGACTCTTTTATAAGCCACGCGATTGTTAGTATCAAAACTTGGTTCTGTAATACTGGGGCTCAAAGTCAATTGAGTGTTTTTAGAAAAATCATATAAAATTTTATTACCATCAGGATATTCGATTATGGCTTTATTTTTATCATTAGCAAAATAGACTTTTTGAACACCAAAAAATTCTTTGTTACTTAATAAAATTTTTTCGCCAGATCCTAAAACCGTGTAAAAATGATTATCCTCTGGGTTATAAAAAATTAAACCATTACCAGCGTTGTTTAATTCGGGACTAACTACAGCATCCTTAAAAAATGGTAAAGTTGGAGTTTTAGCCCCATTGGCTAAAGGTAAATCTGCTATTTTTTCATAACTTGGCGTAGCTGTTGAACCTGGGGTTGAATTGTTGTTATTGTTGGAATTTTGATTATTGTTGATACTTGGCAAACCATTGTTAAAATTATTTGAATCTTTGTTAACCACAGTAGAATCTTCGGCGCGAAAAAACATATAATAAATGCCATAACCTAAAGCAAAACAAACTGCTAAAAATATTATTATTAACAAAATTTTTTTCCAACCAAGTTGTTTGAGATAATCTAGAATCATAAAATTATTATCTATTTACATATGTTCCATCAATATTAATATTACATTTTATATTTCCCGCCAATAATTCGTCCCAAGTAATCATTCTACTAACATCCATCTGATCCTTGGTCATCTTAGATGGTTCATCTTTACTACCAGACGGACCTTTAATTAATTGGCAATTCTTATCGATAAGATAATCATCATCATTTGCGTAAACTAATCCATTTCTTTGAACTGTTATTTGTAAAAAAAACAAAGCATTGCTATTATCATTTTCATTGCACAATTTCATGGATTTTAAATTAGAGAGTTGTTCATCATTTAAGATACCATATATTTTACTTTTATAAGTTTGGACTCTGTAAAATCCTCTGCTTTCCTTTAAATCTGCATAATTATAAGGAGAATTACCTGTCAGCCAATTTTTACAAACATGAGCCAACACTATATCTGTCACCCAATTGTCACCAGACCAAGAAATATTTCCAGCCCAGTGTACATTTAAACACTGAAATGCGCCAGTGGTACTTTCCACACATATTCCTTTATCACATTTCTCGCCATAACAAAGTTTATTGCTTGTGCTGTCTGGCGTATAATATTTATCTTTAATCGCATAGCCTGTTTCGCACTCCAGATCGGCTAATTTGGCGCTTACTTCAGGCGTATTCTCTCCAGTAGCACTATCTTTTTTAATAACCACCTCTTCACTGCCATTGATTATAGTTGTATTATCCGCCAAATTTTTACATTGACTAATCACGCTAGATTCTACTTTTTCTATTTGTGTTGGTTGGGTTAATTCCAAATTTGTCAATTTAGGATTAATTAAATTTAAAATAGTATAGGAAAGTAAAACTAAAACCAAACCAGAAATAGCGGCTTTAATAGAATCTTGAGCTGCTTTTATTTGTCCAGGATTGCCCCCAGATAAAATCCATCTTAAACCACCAATCATGGTAACCATGACTGCAAAAATGGCAATAATGCCAATAGAAAAATTATAAACCTTTCTGATAAAATCTGGCAGATTGGCTTCCACATAATAACAATTAACCTTTTGAGTGCCGATTTTATTATTACCATAAACTGTTTTATCATATAGACACGGTTTTTCTGTAATACCGGGAATATTTAATTGCATGCGCACATATTGTTTTTCTGGGGTATTTTGTGGGGCGCAAGGACAAGCCCTAGAGGTATCAAACATTTCACTCCAAGAATCTGAAGCTCTGATATTGGCTAGAGGTAAAAAAAATAAAAACAAAAAAATAATGGCCAAGCAAGATAAAAATATTTTTTTAGAAAACTTTTTAAACATATAATTTTTTTAATTGCCAGTTAATTCACAAATTTTACCCAAAGCGTCCGCCCACCAAGTGCCAATAAATTGAGAGGCTGTACACGGATCAGTTATTATATAATAAAAAGCGCCAATAATTAGTAGAACTACTAAAACTACTAAAACAGGCACGGCATAAGGTAATAGGTTTACCCACATTTTCTTTTTTACTTCAGATTTTAATACATCTTTAAGGTCATCCACAGCTTCATTTGCTGGATTTTCTTGATTTTTTTGCTTCTCAGCTTGTTGTTGGGCAAATGTGTCTCGATCTAACTTTTCTTGCATCTCTTCTTCTTGCATTGCTGCTTCATCTTGTTCCTTGTCATCTGTATCATCTTCTTCACCTTCTCCACCTTCTTCATCTTTTTCATATTCCTGCTCACTTTCTTCTTCGCCAGTTTCATTTTCTAACTCGTTTTCATAACCATTAATATTTTCTTCGTCAGTTAGGTCTTGATCTTGATTTGTATAGTCTTCTTCTGGCATAAAATTATTCTTTTATTTCTATTTTATCTTTCTTTATTCATAATTCATAATTCATTTTCCCACACTATCTACTTTCCAAACTCCGGCCTCTTTAATTAATTCTACTACAAAATCTTCATAAAAAACCCTGGCGTTAAAATCCGCACCCACCATTTCACTTCTTTGGGTAGAAATTTTAATTTTAACTAAATCATCGGCATACGAAAGCAATTCTTTTTTTAAAGTTTTAGTGGTAATGCCATAATAAGGTTGATTTTCTGTGACATTTTTTCTTTTTTCTATCACAAAATTATTAGCCCAGTTTTTTAAAGAAACAGACATAAAAGGTATTAAATCGGTTAGATTTTCATAATCTGTTTGATTGGAATAAGAAGCATATCTTTCCACAAACGAACCAGCAAATTTTAATAATTGGGCTTGATCTTTTTCTTCTTCCGTCACATTATAATTTACTATTGGCTTGGTATCGACAACGGCCACTGGTGTTTCTACAGTAGTTTCAGTGGTAGTAGCCACATTATTAATTGACTCTTCTATAACTAATTGCTTGGTATTTCTTGTGGCCAAATACCAAAACACACCCAATAACCCAACCGCTAAGATTAGTAAAATTATTAAAATAATATAAACTTTTTTATTTGACATATGTTTAAAATTACTAATATCTAATTACTAAATAAAATTTAATTAATCAATTTTAGAATTTCTAATAATTGCAATAAATATTAAATTTAATTCATTTGCTTCCTGCCACAAAATCCTACTTTCTGCTATTACTTCCGGTACCGCTCTAGCTATCATTCTAAACCAATGTTTTGTTTCTCTTGACTATTTTTTGCAAATACCAATTTTATGAATAAAATCTTTTTTCGTTTCTGCATAATCAGCTTCACAATAGTTTGCACCAACACTAGTTGCGGATCTTATTAATTGGTCTATCAGAGGAATTGCAATTGTAGTTTTGTTAATTTTTTTAATGAAATCAATAACATTTTCACCAAATTTTGCAGTTCTTTCTTCTAAATCATAAATTTTCCCGTCATGTTCTTTAATCATTTATTATTTTTTAGGTATTAGAAATTAGTTATTAGACATTTTTTACTCGTTGCCCACATTTTCTTCAAATTCTTTTTTTGCTTCTTCTATTTCCAATAGTTGCCTTGGATCAGTAGTAATAATTTGATCTTCGGTGTAAGACGCTATAATTTTTATAGCCGCGTGTTTGGCGCCAGCAAAGAAAATGCCCTCACCAACACTAGATTCTAATAATAAATATTTTTCACTTTGAGTTAATTTAAAAGTTTTAGCTACCAAATCTACAGCCGGCGGCGCTTGTTTTAAAAGCATATAAAGGGCAGAATTATTCAAAATAGCCTGACCATAGGGAGAGGACAAAAAATCATTAACATCTTGGGTAATAGTTGTAATGCCTAAATAATATTTACGGCATCTTTTAACCAAAGCAAAAATAAATTTAGCCGAATCTTCTCTTTGCATCAACCACCAAGCTTCATCAATAACTAAAATTCTTTTTTTCAATTTAGAACGGACTTTGTTCCAAATATAATTAATAATAGTATAGATGGCAATGGGTCGCAGTTCATCCTCAAGATCTCTAACCGAAAAAACTACCAACTGGTTATTAACATCAATATTAGTATAATTATTTAAAAGTCCAGCAAAAGTTCCATGAGTAAATTTGTCTAAACGTTCGGCAATAGATTCACCACCAGTCATACCGCTTAAAATTTCTTGCAAATCACTCATCAAAGGCATTTCTTTGTTTTCTTTTAAATTAGAATCTGGCGTAATATCTTTTTTAGCATAAGTTTCGAGTAGGGCTCTATCCAATAACGAATCCTCGCTGTGGGTCACATCGCCAATCATAATTCTAATTAAACCCTTTAAGGTGATAACTGCTGAACGAATGACATCACCGGTTTTAGTGGTTTCATCTTCGGGTATGGGCAAATCAAAAGGATTAATCTTGCTTAAAGCATTTAAAGAAATATTAATATAAGAACCACCAACAGCGTCTGAAAGATATTGATATTCTTTTTCAGGATCAATAACTAAAACTTCTACCCCCATCATTAAGCTTCTTAAAATTTCCAATTTAACAGCATAACTTTTGCCAGCACCAGCTGTAGCAAAAACACAAGCATTGGCATTTTGTAAAGAAAATCTATCAAATAAAACTAAGCTGTTGTTATGACGATTAATACCATATAAAATACCGTTATCAGAAGTTAATTCTGCAGAAATAAATGGAAATGATGAAGCGCAAGGTGAGCTTTGCATATTAAAACCAATAGAAAGTTCATCATTGCCAATTGGTAGGGTGGAATTAAAACCTTGTTCAGTTTGCCAAGTAGCCCGTCTGGTATAAACCATCTTGGTACCAATTAAATCTTCAATGGTTTTAGTTAAATGTTCTAAAGTATCTTTATTTTCAGCATACAAAGTAATATAAAGACCAAAACGGAAAAATTTTTCCACACCCTGAGTTAAATCATCCCGAAGTTGTTCAATATCTTGCAGGGCCACTTGTCGCATGGGATCCCTCGGAGCGCCTTTATCCTGATCAGCCATAAGTTGGGCTTCTAAAACGCCAACTTTATTGCGCAATTGTTTTAAAATTATATTAGAAGGCAAAGGATAAAAATACATAGCCACGTCCATGGCTGCTGCATAATCTATAATAGGTTCAAACCAACCCACGCCAATATAACGTGGATATGTAGTCACAAACAAAGTCCGCGACCACTTACCTCCTAATTCCAAATGATCAGGCGTGATTTTAAGAGAAGCCGGAGCAATTAAATCTTTAATGCCAGCCGTGCCCAATTGATAAGCTTTTTCTTCAGCAATAATTTCTTTGTTTTTTTCAACAGCACTTTGCTCAAAAGCCAAAACTTCCGCTGGGTTAGCGTTAAGAGGTAAAGCACTGGCTATTTTTTTGTTTTTTCCAAACATATTTTTCCCCCCGCAATATTGCCTCCACGTCTCTTTACCCCGCATCTGCGGAGCGGGCTGGAGGCTTTTTGTTCAATAATGTAATTAGAATTTCCTACATTAATGAGCATTTACACTCCAGTCAGCCCGTCTGCCGACGAGGCAGGGAGACTAGAGCGAACAACATTTTTAATTATTCAAGCCTTAATTCATTTACATTACTCATTTTTTGTTGTTCAGCTACTTCTGGATTATAGGAATTGTAATATAATTCTATTAAAGCTTGCGTATCCAAAGGCACTGCAGTTAAACCCATGCCAGTTAAACCAGACAACACAGTCTCCAATCTTTTATCTAAATTTTGTTTTAATTCTTGAAATTTTTTTTCCTTTAAACGAATAATGAATAAAGGAGAAAAAATTGCTGACAATCTTGTTGTAAAGCTTTTAGCTTTATCTGCCCCGGGACTATAAGGCACTACAATAAAAAATTTCTTAGACATGATATCACCCAAATCAATTAATTCTTTAATAAATTGATGATATTCAGCTGTTTGCATGCGCAATAATTCGTTAGTTTGTTTTTTTTCTCGCTCAGTTAATTCGTTTAAATATTTATCAATATTTAATTTTCTGGATTGAACTACAATTTGCAAAGGATGATCAAGGTAATTTAAAAAACTAACATAGGATTGAATCATGGCTGTCTGTTCTTCTTCTGATTTCAAAGCAAAATTTACCGAAGAAACCAAAATCACTCCGCGCAAAGTGCCATCGCGCAACAAAACCACGCCGTCTCTAATTTCGGCAATATCTAAATAATTTTGAGTTGAGGGTATATTGGATTTCATATTCTCTTCTGTTTTAATTCATTAATAAATGATAGCTTTAATCTATTAGTCATTAGTCATTAGAAATTAGCAATTTTATTCTTCTTCCCCTTTGTATTTGCCATGGGTATCCACCATTAAAGAAAGCTCAGCCAATCTAGAACTAACTAATGGTTTTTTAACTGGAATTGTTTCTTCTATTTTTTTATCTTCTTGTTCTTTAACCACTTCTTGACTGCTATTTTTATTCCAAACTCTTAATTGAGGTTTTTTTAAACTTGTAGCCACATTAATTAAAAAACTGTGAAAAGGATAACCATAAACTTTGATAAAACCAAATAATAAAATGGTTGGCGCCACCAAAACAGTGACAAAAATAAAAAAAGCCACGTCACCAAATTTTAAAGTTAGTATTTCAATAATACCTCCTACGACAATTAAAATAAACTGCCGAACAGTAATTGGCCCGAGAATTTTATCTTCAACATCAATAAATTGGGGAACTACAAATTGTTTCATATAATTGTTGGTTCAATGGCTCCTGCCTACCCCGCATCTGCGGCGTCCTTGAACCATCTTGTTCTTTTAATAAATTAATAAATTTGTTTGCATTAAGGTTCAAAGCACCTGCCTAGATGGCAAGGCGGGGAGCTTTGAACCAACACCAGGCGCAACTTTACACTATCTTAAATTTCTTAACTCCAGATTAATACGCTAATTCCTGATTTAAATCGGCCACGGCCTCAAATTCTTCCAAAGTTAAGCACGGCTGATTATTTAATTGTTTTTGTTTAATAACATCGGCTACTCCTTGAGTTTCTTCCACACTTAAACTACCAATAGCCAAATAATTTCTATAGACAGGAGATTGACGCCAACTTTTTATACCTTCCATGCGTCTGGCAAAAGAATCTTGAGTTAATAAATCTATTTTGTGTTTAATTTTGGCCACACTTTCCATGGGATTAGAACCCAGTTGCCTAAAATAGCTCAAATCCAAGGTGGCTAATTCTTCCAAAGGTCCAGCCACCATTCGTGGTTGATAACCATCTCCAACAGATGACTTTTGCAGCCAATCATTAAAACTGGGTTTAACAATTGTTGGGGTCGATCCTGAATCATCTTTTTTAATATTTTGTGGCGCCACAATTTCTTGATTACTGGAGATATGGGGTAAATTTGTTTGTGGTTTTAATATCTTGGACAAAACAGAATCTTTAATTGGTAATATTTTTTCTGGCGCTTGTTTAGGTGGAGTTGCGACAAATTGCGCCACTGGTTTTTCCATTACTTTTTTAGAATTAATAATTTCAGCTTCTAAATCATGCCCATTATGCATTTGCAAACGATATTCTTCTATATATTTTAAAATATTTTTGGCTTGATTTTCATCTAAGCCAACACCTCCGATATTTCTAGACTTTAATAAAGCTTCTTTGGTTTCAATTAAATCCCGAATTTCCCTAAGCCTAGATTCAATAACTCTGTTTAAACGATCTCTGGCTCCAGGTTCTAGGGTGAGATTGCCTTTTTTAACAATTTCATCTATAACATAACTCAAAACCACTTCTTTTTTCTTTTGATCTATAATTTCATCTTTATTTTTAAACTGAGCTACTTCTTCTTCGTCTTCGCGATTAAAATAGAAACTAGGCATGGTCATTTCTTTAGCAATGACATTGGTCACTTCTGACCCCAGTTTATCCTGAGTGAGTCCCGAAGTATTACGGGACGTATCGAAGGATCCCATGGCATTACCACCGTTCATGTTTTTATTATCTATTCTTTGCACTTGTGATTGTTGTGTATTAGTATTTATTATTTCTTTTACCTTGTCACTTGCCCCTTGTCGCCTATCTGCCAACAAGGCAGGCTTATCACTTTTTATTATTCCTCCCATGTTCAAATTAACGGTTTTGATTTTGCCGCTTTTATCTTTGATTAAAATTGAGTTTTGATTTTGATTTTGAACTAACATTTTGTAACTTTATTATAACACATTTTATACACTAATACACACGAACTAGAACACTAAATTAAAATTACAAATCCAAAATTACAAATTCCAAAAAATTATACTGATTTTAATAAAATAGCCGCAAAAATTTTTACTAATTCTTTTGTTTCTTCTAAAAGCGGTTCAATTCTTTTTTTAAAATCAGGATTAGCATCTATGATTAAATTAAGCCAATAAACTGTTTCCTTACCTTCTTTACGACAAATTCTAATTCTAAATTTAAAATCTTTCTTTGTTTCTGTTTCATTAGCTTCTCTATAATTAGCACCCATTGAAGTACCTGATCGTAAAACCTGTTTTAATAATATATTATTATTAGCATTTTTTTGCAAAGTCTGACACATTTTAATTATTCTTTTACTGTAAACTAAGGTCCTTTCCTCTAAATCATAAATTTTCCCAGAATTTTCCATAAAATTATTTTGAATTTTGGTATTGGTGCTTATTTGGTATTTGAGATTTTGAATTTGGTGCTTATTTTTTATTCATTCCACACAAACCCATTCTTACTTTCATCGCCATAAGCCATTTCTGCCAAATCATTTTCTCCTGCCTCGCCACATAATGACGCCAGCCCCATGCCAATCATGGCCGATTCTTCAGTATTAAAATTCAATCTTTTTTCCAAAGCAAAGCGTAAAAATTCTAGAAAATATTTTTTATTGCTTGGTTCTTGCAAAAATTTTTGTTTAATTTCTACTCCATAATGCCGTTCTAAAAAATTGCCCCAAAAATCCATATATCTTTGATCACTAGCAAACGAAGCGCCTAGCTGGCCAGCCCCAGCCAAAACTCTTAGGGCGCCCACAACTTTAATTTTATCTGAACTATTCAAGGCTTCATAAAATTCTTCTTTAATACCAGTAGTATTTAAAATCCCGCCAACAAAATATTTACTCTTAAAACTTTCTTCCGCCGCTAGGATGTTTTGAAATAACGAACTAATACTAAAAACATTGTATTTTTTTTCTAAATTTACTAAATTATTTTCTTTGTCATCTACCAATATAAGCCCACGGTTAACAAGCTCATTATAAACATCGCCATAAATTTTTAACTTCAATTCTTGATTAATCTTTTCGGCTATTTCTAGCTTTATTTTTTTTTCGTTAACCAATATTTGAGATAACTTTTCTGGCAAAATATCACTTATTAAAATTCTGATCAAATATTCCGCCAGAGATAAATTATATCTTTTTTCTATCTCTTCTAAGTCTTGCATTCTTTGAGGTTCGGAAATTTTGTTCTTAATATCTTCTGGTAACTTATTATAAATTTTAAAAATATCTTTTAACATAAAATTATTTTGCTACAAAACCTTTTAGAATTGCTTTTAATTGTTGATTTGAAAGTTTAGCTTGTTCCATTGCGGCTTTTCTCTCCAATGGAGTAGCATTGACTTTTGGTAAAATTTGATTTAAATAATCAATCTGTTGACGGGCTTGATTGAAACCAGATTTTACATTCTCACTCATTGCTCCCAAATTAGTACCAGTTTTACCCAATTCAACAGACAAACTTTCAATGCTTTTTCTGATCTGTTTCCATTCCTCTTCGTTTTTAGTTGCGGTATCAACCTGGTTTTCTAATTGTATCTCTTGAGTACTTTGATGCTGTTCCAATATGTTTCTTATGTTTTCCAGTACAGAATTATCAATCATGCCTTGAACTTCTGGGGCAACATTAATTCCTTGTACATTAATCGTTGATATTGCCTCACCGCCAGGTACTCCACCAGTTCTATTTAATAGGCCGGAATCTGCTAAAAGTTGAACAAATTCTGGATCTTGTACTCTTCTGCCCATGACATCTGCAGCATATTCTTCAAGCCTTTGAGTGCCATCGAGTTGATTATAATCGCTTCTTCCTTGAAGATGACTATCTATTCTAGTTCTCATCTCCTGACTTAAACTATCGGCCAAATCTCTCCTTATTTCTCCGTCTTCATCATTATGGCTCATCATATCGTGAGCTTCCTCGTGCCTAATTACCTCTCTGGCTGTGCCAGAAACACGATTTTTATTAACTAAAACAAGTCCTTCGTCGTTAACTAAATCTTTTTCTTTTTCTAATTTATTTAACGCAGCCGTAGCTTTAGCATCAGCACGATTAATAAGATTATCTAAATTTTTATTATTAGCATCTGTTTGAATACCAAAAGATTTTAAAGCTTCAACTTTTTCTTCGTTGGTTGTAGCATTTCTCAAAGTAGTCAATTGTTCACCGATCATGCCAGCTAAACCTTGGCGTACCTGTTCCACATTTTCGATCATCACACCTTCCGAAGTTCCATCTTCTAAACCGGTTATATGTCCCAAATTATTTCTATTCATATATTCATTAAGTTCATCAAATCCCACAGCCAAAATATTTTCACCTTCTCTGCGACCATATTGTCCAACCGTAACACCCTCATGAGTAGCTTCGGCAAGGCGTCTAATTTCCTCTTCGGTTCTCTCAAATGTGGCTCGTAACTGTTCGGGGCTAGGCATCTCTGTGGGTTCTTGAAATTGAGCCTGCCCAGACTGAACTGATAAATTTTGTACCCCCAATTCTCCTAATTGTGAAGTATTCACACCTTGTGTAACAGCTTCATTAACAAAACGCCTTGCATCCCCATTACCTTGTCTATATGCTTGCCTGGCTCCATCACTAGTAAAAAATTTTTGCTTTAATTCCTCTTCACCCAAACCTTGGTTTTCTGGTCTTAATTTAAATTCTTCGAAAGCCTTTTTCGTTGCATCATGTTGAATTAAATTATTCATATTAGTTCTTGAATAAACAACCTGATCTGGACCTATTGTAGAAGTTGCTGGTAAACTATGTCCAGTTGCTATAGTATCTACCGCCGATTCAAGATCATTTAAAACAGCATTAAAATTTCCACCTCCGTGTCTGTAACTGGCCAAAGCCCTTTGTAATGCAAGAGTCAAATCTTGATCTATATTACCAGCAGTACCAGCCGCCCGTAAATTACTAACCGCATCATTATTCAATTGCGATAAAGCACCTCTAAAAGTACCTCTTATTCCTTCGGAAGTTGAGTAAATACCACCAGGACTTGTCATCTCCCAGGCACTCCGACCACCGGTTACCCCACCGCCACCTACAGCGTTATTATTATATTGCCCAGCCATCGCTCTTGAAGCTCTTGAATTGGCACTAATTCTTTCAGCAGCTCTTCTGGTCCTATTAAATAATACCCCATTAGCTCCTCTAATTAATCGATTTCTTCCACCATTAGGTAAATTATTGGCCAGCCATTCGGCACTTTGTTCACCTCCTAATCCCATTTTTTTTAATCTAGAAATTCTTTTATCAAGTTTTTCCTTTTGTTTCTTTCGATAACTGTCGCGCGCCATTGCGCCAACTAAACCGACAACAGGAGCTGTCGTAGGAATTCTACGAAGTCCGGCATTTATACCAAACCCGGCTGCTTTAAATGGTGCTTTCACCGTACCCGTAACCATATTACTTCCTTTTTTCTGAAACCATTTGCCCACTTTCTCCAATCTGCCAGAATAGGCGCCAGCAAATTTACCTGCCATGCCTCCAGCTTTTTTAGCTAAGCTCATGGTGAAAAGAAATAAAATAATAGTTATTAAATAATCAAAAACTCTTTGTGGTGAAGACATTTTGGAAGCAAAAAAAGCATAATCTGTAGTACTTAAAGCTCCACCAGAAGCAGCTTTCTCCGATTGCATTTGTAAATTAATAATACGATTTTGATCGGTAATTTTAGAAAGTACTGTCATGGATAGCCAAAACATAAAAGCCAAAGTGGGACCCTTAACCAAATTATCAGTTAATTCTTTTTTCCATTGACTGGCATATTCTTTAGCTGGTGGAATTAAATCTGCCACAAAATAGATTGGCGACATAATAAGCAACATCCAAAAAGCTACAATTCTTCGCAACAACATTAAGGCCATAGTTAAAACCACGCCCAAAGCCACAGCCAACATAACCATACCCATAATTAAAGCTCCGAGAACATTCCAATCATTAATTTCTGCGCCTCCGCCAGCGCTTCTCACAGCTTTTCGCACACTTAACATATCATCAATGCCAAGGCCATAAGTAATATTACCAGCCGCAATATTTTCAAAAGCATGCACAAAATACATCATTAAATATTGACTCAAACTAATTAATAAACCAGTAATTTCTTTGGAAAAATTAATTAAAATTGCTGACACAAGCAACTTGGGCAACATGGTTTGATATTTATAGGCATTTTTGTTTAAAGTAGTGCCAAAAGCAATCACCAACATCATAATCACAATACCCAAATTGGCCAAATCTCTAATAATCACCCAGCCTGTAGTTACAATATCAGCCTCTACAAATTCATTAAAACTGCAAACTTTAATTAAGATACTAATGGCGATTAAAAGTAATTGCCCAAAAACATAAACTAAAATATGCACCAACCAACTAGTCAACCAAACAACCATGGTGGCCACACCATCATAATTATCATCTACTGCCAAAACATTCTTGGCTAAAAAAAAGCTACCACCTGTCAAAACAACAGCTAGAATAATTAAAACATTTTTTTTAGTGAAAATTTTTTTTAAATAATCCATTAATATTTTTTTATTCTATAGTTATAGTGCCATCAAAAGGTTCCCAAGTGTTTGTATTGGTGCACATTCCGTTTGCATCACAATTACTAATGCTATTGGCCGGACATCTGTTCGTGGCTGTACCATTATTACACCAGCCCCAATTATCTTGAATTTGAATTTTAGGTATATAGGTGCAAGAATCTTCTTGACATGAATAGGAGTGAAATAAAGTTATGTCTTTGTTATTGGGATCAATTTTTAAATTATTAACTTGGCTAATTGGCGTGCCATCACCCCAATCAATTCTATAAGCTACTAAGGGCAAATGATTTAAATCTACCACTGCTCTAAAAGTTAATTTTACTTTTTGTAAATTAGTAATAGTAATGCCTGCCTTGTTATTTTTGCCATTAACCTCGATGCTAGCTAAAGTTGGTTTATTGGCTAGATAAATGGCATCCTTGGTAATATCCCAACCATAACCAGGATTAGCTTTTGATTCTACATAACCGTCAGCAGTCCACCTCCAAATGCGATATGATTTAGCAAATAAATTTTGTAAAATTTCTTGGCCTTTGGCAAAGCCTCCAGCAAGATTATTAATAGCTTGTGTGCCTAAATTAATACCCATACAAATACCACTTCCACTGCCATCATAGGAGTAGCCACAATCTAGCGAAGAATTACAAGTTGTACCCAATTTTTCTGCTTCACCAGAAATACATTGCGCTTTGCCAATTTTTAATGATTTATTAGTAATACCACACTCTCCCCATTGTATTTGCATAGAAGTATCTAAATAGTTACAATCCCGAGCTTCTGTACATGGGTTATCTTTCTTAGTGCCAGTCAAACAATATTTTTGTATTTCACCGTCTACGCCATATGGCGAACCAGCACGCACTTGATATGGTAAATCAAAACCAATTTCTGTTTCTGCCGGCATAACATACAACGGATTAAACCAAGTACCAGGATCTGTAACATCGCCACCAGCTACAGCTGCGCCATATGGTTCGTAATCGCTTTTATAGCCATAACCCAAAATATTACTTTGATTTATGCCCCAACCACCTTCTTTAACTCTATTGGCCCAGGCAGCATTTTCTCCATCTGGAGTAACCACTTCAGCCACCACATTACAAACTTCGCGTAAATAAAATGAGGTTTTATAACGCACATATCCTGGATTATCACCTGTGTTACACAGGCCACTTTGCAAACCAATAAAATTTCCCTTGTCATCAAAGGTTGCTCTGACTGCAAAAAAATCTACGCCTTGATTGCCGCACTTTTCGTCATTGTTAATCATACTTGCCTGTGCGCTGGTGCTCCACAAATTATTATCTGGATCAAAATAATAGGCAGCATCATGACAGTTTGAACCATTACACATAAAACCTTGCCAATCAGCATCACGATCCAAAACAATAGTTGCCTTAGCATTAGTTTTTTTACTAAAACAATTTCTATCATCATCACCTTCTTCACACAAAGGCGTTAAAACTATTCTCTCGATGTCAATTTTTCTTAAATTCTTTTCTTCTGGTGCCAAACTTGTCCATCTATCACTAGCTCTTTGCCAACCAGCAACAGAAGTAATGATTGTGGGGACATAAGTGCCTGGTACCGTAGCGGTAAATATAGAATCCCTATACATTAAAGACGCTTTATATTGATCTGCTGTGTTACCAGATCTTGTTAACCTCACATACGGATAGTTACCAGCAGCTTCCACACAATAATATAGTGGTTCTCTACCAAGATAGCCAGCTGTTTGATTTTTACCAAAAATATCTGTTTCGCCAGGCAAAATATCTACTGGCCACCAATTTAAACACATTTTTTGACTAGTTTCCTGCTCACTGGTTTGTGGATCTTCTTCCACACAAAAACCTTTCCAGCCACGCAACTGTTTACCGGAAGAATCATTATAATCGCAAGCTACGGCATCTCCGGAAGGATAAAGCCGACAAGATCGGGCCACAATTTTATAACTTGAAACCTGCAAAACTGCTTTCATGGACACATTATCAACATAAAACTGATCACTATATGCATATTCTTTGTCTTTGTCTTTAAAAACACTGACTGCCAAAGTGCCTTCACCAGTAATAGAACCACTGGTTGGGTCCTGAAATTCAGAACCGTATTGATTAGAAATTAAAACAATGGTTTGGGGATAACTATTTATACGAACTTTTTGCACTGTACTAAATTGTCTGTCGCCAATTTTTAATTTGACATAAACATCTCTGGCTTGCCCGCTAGTCCACAGACCCATAGAAATGGCATAAACATAACCTTTAGCTTGAGTAATTGTGCCTAAAGAAATTTCTGCATCAGCCCAGCTCGAAGAACTTACACCTACTTGAGGTTTAACTACTAATACCTGACTATCAGCTTTATTTTGGATTTCTAAAATAGCATTATTATTACTATCAGCTTGCCAAGGCCAAACAGACCCAGATTCAAAATCAGCATTAGGAATATAAAGATCTAGGCCAGTTGTTTTCATGTTGGTATAATTATAATAACCATTAATTATTTTATTATCACCCCAATCCAAACCGACTTTAGCTAAACCTGATAAATTTTCTATAGAGTTCACAGCCAAGGGGTGTTTATAGGTTTGTTCACTGCCACTAACTAAATTCAACAGATCTCCACTGGCCACACAATTACCAAATTTATCTTTTTCATCACAAATTCCCAGATCAAAACACAAATTTTCTTTTAAATTTTTTGTATTAACAACTTCCACTTCTGAACGACAATAAAGCCATTTATCACAAATTCTATCCGGCTCTACTTTTAAAACAATATTGGAATCAAAACCCAAACCATTTTTAGTAGTAAAGCTGACACTACCGCTGGCTGTGGCGCCACTCTCATCAGTAGAGCTAACATCACAAGTATAAGATGTGCCACCAGTCAAGCCACCAATTTGAAAAACATGTGAGAGAGTTAAATTTGATTCTGAGTAAATATCAGAACCGATGTGGCAATCAACATTGCCATCGGCTTCACCATTATGCGCACCACCAACTGTATTCCAAGAAATATTAGCACTGTTATAACTAGGTTTGGCGGTTAAATTTTTAATAATTAATTCATCAGTAACCGCACCCAAAGTAAACTCTACTGGAGCCGTGGCATCATCTAATCCTACTAGACGGCTAATAACTGTGTGATTATAGGTGCCTGCAGTTAAACTGCTTAAATTTATTAAGTGTGTAGTAGTTAGAGCTGGTTTACTCAAGGCTGGATTACCTGCCAGCTCGGTAGTACTCTCTCTATTGGTATCCCAAGTAATTTCTACATCCCAAGTATCATCACTGTTTTTTACAGAATTAACATTTAAATTGGAAATATTTAAGGCAGCGTTAAAAGCTTTCTTGGGTATGATATTATAATCAGTAGTTGTGGCTGAAAAATTCAAAGTACTGCCTGCGCCATCATCTTCAACAGCTAAAATATTACTTAAAGAAATGTCTGTGGTCGTGGTAGCATTATTAATAGTGGCTAGAGCTCTAAAATGTAAAGTCGCTACAGGCAAGACACCTCTAGCTCCTCGGTAATCCAATTCTGGCGCCAAATTACCATCACCATCAAGGCCATTGCCATAGGTGCCTCTAATTAAATTATATGAACCTTCTAATTTATTTTTATCTTCAACACCAGATTGGGGAAATTCATCAGTAGTAATCACTGATTCCAGAGATAATAAAGCTGGGTCATATTTAATATGGGCAGCTATGGCTACAATATCCACACTGGCGCTCTTAAGATAGACATCTATATCAAAAGTGCTATCTTCTTCAAAATTGCCGCCACTAGGATACAAAAACAAAGCACCATTTTCTATGGGTATAACCAGATCTGTAGGCAATGCCGTAACTCTGTTATCATCTTCGCTAACCATAGACCCCCCTGTATCTTCTGAATCATATTTAATTAAAGCAGCTAAAGAAAAATAAACTACTCCAGTTAGAGCCAAAATAATAATTAAAATCAAAACAAATTTGTGTTTGGGTCTTAAAAGGGACAACCACATCAAAAAACGCTGCCACCAATTTGGTTTTTTAACTGGCATAAAATCTTGCCCCTTAATTTCTTGATCTAAATCTGACATAAATATTGCTATGATTTGTTTTTATTATTGATCAATTATATTTAATGATAAATTTTTTAAAGCAGTGGTCATTTCCGAACCCAAGCCATCATCTAAAATTAAACGTGATTTTTCTGGCTGGAAACTAATAACACTCTGGCCACTCTTTAAGGCTTTAAAGGTTAAAGTTGCCAAAACTCCATCAGTACCAGTATAGCCATTATTAGTATCATCAGGATTGGCATTACCAGGAATACCTCTAATAATTTCTACTAAACCAGTATTTTTTTGAGCCCTGATCCCCATAGTTAAAACTGAATTATTCACATCTAAATTTTTTAATTGTAAAAAATTGGGGTCATAAGCCACATAAGCACTAGCCACCACAATATTAGATTTTTGAGTATCTAATAAAACCTCCACATTTAGTTCTTGGCCACTAGTTACAGCTGGTGACTTAGTTTTAAAACTTAATCTAGCTGGCCTAGTACTTATTTTTTTAGTCACGCCTTCTGATTCCTCGGTAATCTGGCTGTTTTTTTGCTCTAAAATATTTTCGGTCTCCTCTTTGTTTTTATCTTTCAAAAATAGCCAAATACCAAAAGCTATAATTAAAACAATTAAAATTACAATTAAAATCCACCACCATTTTTTAGGTTGGTAATTATTATTAATTAACATTGGTTCTTCTGTCATATGGTTTTATAGAGTTAATTATTAATCTGTGGTATTGGTATAAACACAAGATTCGCCGCTAGGACAATCGGCATTAACCTCACAAGAAGTGTGGCTATCCTGGCAAACTTTGCCGCTTCTAATATATTTATTTTCATTAGCTGTATCATTAAAAGCAGCGCAACCATTATTGGGGTTAACATTTGTTTCCGAACAAGCCTCAACATTTTTATAATAATAATAATTGCAAACATTTTTTTCAATTACTTCTTCGGAATATTTTTGCGCATAATTAATTAAGCTATTGTCACAATCTTTGGGATTTTGCGGATCTTGATATTCTCGACAACCCGAACTATTATCTGTGCACATACCCACCCAGCTAGTACACAGTCCTGGCATGCCTGGCAAAGCCAAATTGGTGCAATCAGCATTTTCTTCGCAATTATTCGTGCCGTCAATTGGTCTACCCCCCAAACAATGCTTTTCAGATAAAGGAGATTCGTCAAATCTGTTGCACAATTCATTAGTACCACTTTTAAACCATTCATTATTTTTAAACTCACAAGTAAAAAAGGTGGGGTTTTGAAAATTATAGGCTCCTTCGTTATAACTTTGACAAAAAACTTCATCAGCCAAACATTGCTCTAAATCCGCTTGTTCAGGATTAATTTTTTTATAAACATTGGTAAAACTGTATTTTTGTGGGTCTTCTCTAGTGGGTGTAATTAAACCAAGCTTAGTACAACCAAGATCAGTGGCAGCGCATTTAAATTTATCATTAGGCACTAAATAACTTTTTTCATAATTAGCAACTTGGGTTAAATAATTATTAGTTTTAATTACTTCTTCGCAACCAACCACATCCTCGAAACAAAAACTATTAAAACTCTTCAAATTGACATCTTGCTTATTGCTATCCCGATAAGACTCGCATCCAACTTGAGCGCCAACTGTAGGCAAATCACAAATAGCCGGAACTTCCCAAGAATCTTTGATTAAATAAATTTTATCCATGCGTTTCAAAATAATATTATCTACATAACCACTACCACTAATCACAATTTTTTTATTCAAAGTTTCTGCTGCTGTTAAACCCAAATTATTATTAGGCAATTTTAAACTAAAAGGATACCAACTATCATTTAAACTAACACCCTCACTAATTACCTCTTCACCGCCATCCTGAAATTTAACACTTAAAGTTCCGCTACCTTTAGCCAAAAATTCTATAATATATGTTTGTCCCTCTGCCAAATCTCCTGTATCCAAATCATGACTAACTTCTGTAGCTATTTTTAAAGAATAATCATTGCGTTTTAAAGACTCATTAGATATCACTCCGCCAGTCCAATTATCCAAATCTGCGGCTTTGGTAAACGAACTGCTAATTAATTTTTCATAACTATAACTTTTATTAGATTTATATTCTCGACATAAATTATTACTACTGCCACAAGCTTTATTTTCTGAAGGTACAGCCAAATAAATACAAGCACCATTTTCCCATCGACCATTAGTCTCAGGATTTTCACAATCTGCTCTATTAGCAATAGTTCTTCGATATGGGTGGCAATCATCTGTAATAACAATAGTGCTGGAATATAAAATGCGACTAGAATTTAAATCTGTATCAAAAAATTCTCGACAATCTCCGCCTGCTAAATTAACACAAGTTTCTCCTTTAATAACTCCGCCTTCTGTCAAAAGTAACCATTTTTTAAGTTGATAACCAGAAGTATCAGAGCCTTCCCAAGTATAATAAATTTTTTGGTTAGGATCATCAGTATCTGGCTTAACGCATTGTCTTAAATAGGAAAAATATTCAATACCCTCCCCGCCTTTAGCCACTTCATCTAAATTGGTGAATTGATCACAACCAGGCGCAGAACAAGTTACACCATTTGCTATTAAACTCACATCGGCGCTACTTTCAAATTGGGTTTTGTCTTGATAATAATTTTTATAACCCACACAAACTGCAGGGCATTCATCATTCCAGGTAATGGCCGTGTCTGTCTCATCAGAACAATCTCCAGTAGTTGTAGCTGAACAATCTTTAGACACAATAACTGCGGGCACAGACGGATCTTGACTAGATGTTGAGGAATATAATTTACAACTAACATCTGTAGCCGCGCACATTTTAGTATAATTGGCGCATTCCCTAGAACCAGAGACGACGCAAATATTTAAATCATCGCGCCAAAAATTTGGGCTCAGACAATCTGTTTTAGTAGTCACACCACTAACTGGCTGACTATAACCTTCACAAGCATAATAATCTGGAGCTAATTTTAAATATTTTTTCTCTAAATTACTATAAGTTTGACTAGTAAAAGCTGCTTCTACTTCCGCAGCATCTTTACTAGAACTTTTGTAAATTAAACTACAACCATCATTGGAGCTTTGACAAGATTGACTAGCGCTAGTCAGATAAACTCTGTCATCAATTTCTCTATTATCTCTTTCATATATGCAAGTCCAGCTATCTTCAGCAAATGGCTTGGCGCTATTAGTGCAATATTCACGGCAACCCGCATTATTAGCATCACAAAGACTATTTAAACCAGAAACTGTATTTAACAAATAAGAAACCTCACTCGAATTATCATCATCAGCTGTTAAAGTTTGACAGGAAGCATAATATTTATCAGGGCAGATATCGCCTTTAATATTCCAAACGGGTTTTTCTTCCAAACAATAACCATAATCTGTTTCCGCACAACTGCCCCCGCGATCATCTAAACAAGTTTCATAATCAGCGCAATAATCTAATCTTTGTAAGGCATAGACCCGATAATTAGGCTCGCAATCCGCTTCGCTTTTGCTACTATCTGAAGCACAATAAGCAAAAAATTTGCTTAAAATTACTGGCCCAGCTCCTTCTTTATTGCAACGAGTTATGGGAAATTTTAATAACCAACTAGGATCTACCAAACCTTTATATGGTGAATCCGGATTATCTTGGTTAGCAAAATTATCTGTAGCATATTTTAAAGTAAATGTTGATGGGGCACCATCCTCATACCTGCCATAATTATTATAGTATTCAGCTGCCAATTCAAAGCCCACTGGAATAATTCTAAATTTTCTTAAAACTAAAAGAGTGCGGTAAGACAGACCACTATTAATGTCTGGTTGGACATCTTTATCTCCATAACCCAAAATCAACCGAGGATCTATTAATGGTTTTTGGCCATCTAAACATTCTTCGCGGTATAAATCAGAATTCTGATCATATAAACCCATGGCCTGTCCCAGAGTGCATTTTTGTTCTATAGCTTGGCGAAATTTATCAGTAATCACCGCATTAAATTGCTGTTCTCCCTGACTAGTCAACTCATCTAAACTCATACCCACATTAAATTTATAATCAGGTTCAGCCAATTCGCTAAAAAATAATGCAGCTGCTTGCTTACCACCCAAAGACCAAAAATCACTAACCACTGCCACCCCTTCTGGATTAAAGCCTTTTTTAAATATTCTTTCCAAATATTTGGAAACTAAAGTATTAGTAAAAGTGCCAATGGCATCAGCCACTGGCGAGCCAGTATAAGTTTCTGCAGCTGTAAATGTTTTTTGATAAGCCACTTTCATACTTTCCCCAACCAAACCAGCTGGAGTTTTTATAGTGCCAGTAATAGGATTGGTAACAGATTTAAAACCACCTTCAATAATACGCACCAAATTGTCTTCCTTTTCTTTTTCAACTTTGTAAGTATGAGAACCAGTTCTAAGACTTAGATAGGTGCCCAGTTCATTAGAACTAGGATTAAAATGATCAGAAAATTTAACCAATTCATTAAAACTTAATTTTCTTAAATCTTTCATGTTTTTCTTAATCTGCACCCAACTACAAGTAGTACCTGTTTTTGGCTCTGTGGCTTTTTTAGCTGCCACAGTTAAATTTATTTGCACCAGTGGATCCCAGGGCACGCATAAATTTTTGCCCCAAACATTTTTACCCAAACGATAAAAAAAATCTCCCACAGCCTCATCACCAACCTTTTGAAAATATTTAGTCCAACCTTCAGAAATAAATAAAGGTTTCTGGCCTTTATCGCCAGAGGCAATATAGGTGGCTGTATCATAGGCTACTTTGTTTAAAAAATATCTTAAGGAATTTTTATAAGCAATCTTACCAGCAGTATCCTTGGCTTCTTTTAGATTATTTTTTATAGCAGTCCACATTCTACTTAAGGCGGCACTAATATCATCAAAAGGGCCTTTGGGCGATTCAGCCAATGAATCAGTAACCGCAGAACTTACTTCTTTTCCTGCATTTTTACCTGCTTCTTCAAAAAACTTATCATAGGCTGCTTCTGTATCATAACCATATCCATTTGCACTAACATCTTTGACAATCAACGCAGAATTTAAAAACACCCCGCTTAAAATTACGGTTAGGAAAAATATGGCAATAAAGAATTTCTTTCTCATTTATTTATTAATAAATAATTATTGCTGTTCGCTTGCCAGAGCTTCTTTGTAAATTTGCATCAAAGTTTCATCATCAATAGCGCTTAATTCTTCTTCAGAAACTTGACCTTCAGATATTAAAAGTTCGCGTACTTCCGCAGCAGTTAAACTATTTAAAGCTTGTAATTGTTCGGCTGTTAATTTTGAAGAACTATTTGCTTCTTCATTAGCCGCATTTTCTGTATTCTCTGTTGCTAAAGTATTATTAATTAAATTCTCTGTTTCTATATTAGTGGGAATATCAGCTTCCGTGGGAGTTTTGCCTGTCCAATCTCCTCGACAATTGTCTAAAGTTGGACAAAGTGGATCATGACCGCGCTCAATTTCTGTTTTATCATCGTAACCATCAGAATCTGTATCAGCTAAATAAGGCGAAGTTTCATAAGTATTAGTTTCCTCATAATCACTCAAACCATCTTTATCTGTGTCTAGATTTTTTTGTTCAGCCATTTGGTCAACGAAATTATCTGTTTGAGGCACAACTGTTGCCTCGGCTTCAGCCAAATTGTCGCTTTGATAAATACGACTAGATAAACTATAAAAACCATAAGCTAAAGTTCCTATGGCAATTAAAAACAAAAAACTTAAAATAAATTTTGGTGAAAAATTTTTGCCCTTATTATTATTTTCATTATATATATTTTTTTTCTGATAATTTTTATTTAAAACATCAAAATCAACCTCACTTTCTGGGTTGTAATCAAAGTCATTTTCTGTTGGTAATTCAGGCAATGGACTAGTCATTAAATTGCCTTTAAATTTATTCTTTAATTTGAATTTATCCAGCACCAACTTTTTGCTTACTAGTTATATACAATATACAATTTAATAAATCTTTTTTTATAAAAAATTAATTTATTTTAAATGATAAATAATTCAAAAAGCAAAAAGTTGGTGCTGGATTTATTATACCATAAAACAAAAAAGTGGACTAATATATTTATCCACAGACTCAAGGAGTAAGCACCAAATTCCAAATTCCAAGTTCTAAATAAATTATAAGCACTAAATCCTAAATAAATTTCAGCACTTTTGTCATCCCGAGTGACTACTTTGGTTGCTTTAAACCGAGGGATCTGTTTTAGATTCCTCCACTTCGTCTACCCCATAAATTCCGGGGCTCACTGCGGTCGGAACGACAAAAGAAGGTTTTAAATTTTAAAAATTGTAATTTATTTGGAATTTGAAATTTTAGATTTGTAATTTGTTTTCTAAATTTAAAATTTTCTCACATACTTTCACCCACTCCCCCACTCCCAATTCCTGAGCCCGGACTTTTTCATTTAAACCAACACTCTTTAAAACTTCCACTATTTTTTCCATAGGCAAGTTTAAACCGCCACTCAAATTATTTTTTAACATCTTTCTTTTAGCACTAAAACCAATTTTAACTATTCTCATTAATTCTTTATTATCAACCCCCTCTCCTTTATAAGTTAAAAGTTGCTGGGAGCAAGTTTTAACGGGTTGGGATAAAGTGGTGGCATTATTATCAACCCCCTCTCCTTTATAAGGAGAGGATTGGGGAGAGGTATTAACATTTCGAATATTTAATTTCACAATAACACTATCCACTTCTGGTACTGGCCAAAAACAATTTCTGCCAACCACACTTACAATTTCACAATCAGCATAAAGTTGGCAAAGTACAGACAAAATGCTCATTTTGCCTGGCTTAGCGCAAATTCTTTCCCCAACTTCTTTTTGCAACATTAAAACCATTAATTCTAAACCCCCTCCCCTTGGTAAGGAGAGGGCTGGGGAGAGGTAGTCATAATGCAAAAATTTCCACAAAACTTGTGTAGAAATCGAATATGGCAAATTGCTGATTATTTTCCATTTGTGATTTTGAATTTGAAATTTGTCATTTGAAATTTCATTGGAAATTGGAAATTGGAAATTGGAAATTTTAAGCACATCTTCGTTAATAATTTCCAAATTATTTTTCTTTCCCCCAATTTCTGATTTCTGATTTCTGATTTCTGATTTCAAAAATTCATACAATCTTCTATCTTTCTCCACTGCCACCACTTTGCCCGCTCGCTTCACCAATTTTTGTGTCAAAACTCCAAACCCGGGCCCAATTTCTAAAATAGTATCCTCCGAGCCCAACTCCCCAGCCGCCACAATTTGATCTAAAATATTTTTATCAATTAAAAAATTCTGCCCCAGATTTCTACTTGGTTTAATTCCTAATTTTTCACAAACTTTTTTAATTTCAGAAACTGTAAAATTCATATTAAAAACAATGTCTTTGCCTATTCTTAAACAATATCAGGGGTTTAGAAATGAAAAATTACTTATTTTAAAAATAAACCAGGCTTTCTTTAAGATTTAAAAATAGATGCATATTATTTTTCTGCCAGTTATAAAAAATTGGTTTTAAAATTTTTATTACCACCAAAGCATAAAAAGATTTCTTTGCTTGCGCTTCCAATTGTTTAACCCTCGGCTCATAATAATTATCCAGCCAATCAGCATCCTGCATAATTTTGTGATATATAGGCAAATTGCTTTTACCCAAAAAACGAAATTCTTTCATTGTGTGCCTAATTGCATTGTCAGCTACTAAAAATTTCTCACTTTCCTTAACATTTTCTGCCGTAAAAAATTTATTAATAATTTTGGCGCTTCGCCGACCTTCCAAAATTTTTTGGGCAAATCCAGGATAATAAAAAGCATAACTAATATCATGCCAAGCGCAACAAAGAATAAGCAGTTTTTCATCCACTTTTTTTCTTTCTTCTTCTGGTAACCGCTCTAAAATATTTTTAGCATTATTGATTACTCTCTCAACGTGTTCCCAACCATGCACCGGGTCTTTGCTTTTTAACATTATTTCTTGAGCTTTTTTTAATAAAATTTCAAATTGTTCTTGTGTCATAAAAACAAAAATTTTTAATTTTTAATTTTGTAATTTTAAAATAAATCCCAATTTTAAATTTTTAAACATTAAAAATTATTTATAAAATTAAAAATTATAAAATTTAAAAATTTAAATTACAATACTCACTAACTTTCTTTTGACGTAAATTATTTTCTTTGGTTCTTTGCCATCCAACCACTTTAAAACTTTTTCATTTTTCATGACTATTTTTTTTACTTCTGCTTCTTCAATTTCCGCTGGTACTAAAATTTTCTCGCGCACTTTGCCATTTATCTGCACTACTAATTCAAACTCATCTGCTTGAATTAATTGCGGATCATACTCTGGCCACTTTTCTTTTTGAATGGAACCTTGGTGTCCCAAATTTTGCCACACTTCTTCGGCCAAATGAGGAGCAAACGGCGACAAAAGAGTAACGAGTAACGAGTAATGTGTGACTAGTACAGAATCTTGTTTTTCTAATTCGTTTAGTAAAATCATCATTTGCGCTACGGCCGTATTAAACTTCATCTCCTCAATATCCTCACCCACCTTCTTAATCGTCTGGTGTATTAGTATATCTAATCCTCTTTTGTCATCCCGACGAAAGTCGGGATCCAGTTCTTTATTATTAATTTTTTCTTGCAAGTTCCACACTCGATTCAAAAATCGATACACCCCATTGACGCTCTTGTCTTCCCAAGCAATTGGCTGATCAAACGGTCCCATAAACATTTCGTAAATACGTAAAGTATCGGCGCCATATTTTTTTACATATTCATCAGGGTTAATCACATTGCCCTTTGATTTGCTCATCTTAACTCCACCCTCGCCCAAAATCATACCGTGCGCTGTTCTTTTGGCATACGGTTCTACCCCACATTCTTGAGGTATTGCCCCAATATCATACAAAAATTTCCACACAAACCGCGAATACAAAAGATGCAAGGTGGTGTGCTCCATCCCACCATTATACCAATCCACTGGCAACCAATATTTAGCCTTTTCAGGATCAACCATTTGGCTGTTATTTTTCGGATCAGCATAGCGAATAAAATACCAATTTGAGCCAGCCCAATTAGGCATGACATCGGTTTCTCGTCTGGCTTCACCACCACAAACCGGACATTTTGTTTTAACCCAGTCTTCTTTTTTAGCCAATGGCGAATCACCTTCATCGGTCGGCAAATAATCATCAATGTCTGGCAAAGTCACTGGTAAATTTTCATCAGCATACCAACCAGGATTTAAAATTTCACCATCATTTGGTTTCGAATTTCGAATTTTGAATTTCGAATTTTCCGCTAATTTTTTGCAATTCTCACAAAAAATTAGCGGAATCGGTTCCCCCCAATATCTTTGTCTGGAAAAAATCCAATCATGCAATTTATATTGCACCTGTTTTTTACCAATCTGCTTTTCTTCCAACCACGCAATCATTTTTATAATTGCCTCATTTGGTTTTAAACCATTTA
>Ga0209717_1000358_pt1 | contig 56913 bp, 38 predicted proteins | sample AD_UKC048_MetaG_FD_184418 | JGI IMG/M metagenome (GOLD analysis project Ga0209717, IMG submission 184418) | Active sludge microbial communities of municipal wastewater-treating anaerobic digesters from USA - AD_UKC048_MetaG (SPAdes) (version 2) | ecosystem: Engineered > Bioreactor > Anaerobic >...
CGAACGTCGGCGATGAGGGCACCGCCTGAAAGATGTCGCCAAAGCATAGTGGACTGGACCACCCGGCAACGTCAGCCCGAAACCACGGCTTCTCTGGCGGTTCCCTCGATCGCCTGGTTGGCGGTTCATGTCTTTACGTCTGTTCCAGAGAATGTGCCCAACAGCGTCATGTCACCCCATTCATCCGGCGCATCCTCGCATCGCAAATAATAGCATATTAGGGCCGCATTTGCTGTTCTGATTCCCTTTGACTCTGCGGCGAGCACTGCGGCTGGCGAAAACGACTCGCATCCCGAGAAGCCCTCCAAGAGATCCGTCATAGATTGCTGTTGCTCTTCCCAGGTCACCTCACAAATTGAGCTCATCTCGACAGGAAGCTTCAGGCGGGGAGCAATGATCCGGTCGATGCAATAATCGAACTGGCCCTCAGATGTGAAGGAGCCGACCCACACCGTCACGGCCTCAGGGGTGGGATATAGGACCTTCATAATTCCGCCAACGCTCGCGGTGACCGACCGCCTGACGATATATCCAAACTCTCTCGGCCGGAAACATCCTCTCATGTCCGCCTGAAACGAGAGCTTTGCTGGCGGTTCGGTCCAGCGCGTGGTTCGCATTCATAAGTTGGTTCTCATGCGCTTTCAAATGGCTGTTCGATCTCACGATGCAGGGGTGAACAGACCACACAAGATGAGGAGTAATCCGAAGGCCAGAGTGATGATACCCGCAGCGCGGGAATGACCTAGCAGCAGTCCGCCCGAGACGAAGGTCATCACCAAGGAGAGAATCCACACAAATCCTGACGCTTGTTCTACGCGGTTGGGGACAAGCCGAAATGTGAGGATGATTTGTGAAACGAGCGCCAACGCGCAAGCAAGCAAGGACGTGGCCTTCAGGTCCCGGGCATTTATCGTCATATGCTTTTGATTTGCGAACGATGTTTAGGTTCCCCATTTGTCTGTTTTGCGGGGGAAAGCGGACCCATTTGTCTGTTTTGGGGGGCAAAGCGGACACGCTGTTCGGGGGCCTTGACAGCGGCTGGGGTGTATCGTATTATACGGGTGTGCAATGGATTCGGGAAGGAACGGGTGTCGGCCGGGGAACGAGGCGTGGTGCGACGGGATGCGGGGAGACGGGAGGTACCGACGTGGGCACGGCGGTTGGTGGGGGCGCGAGGGGTGCGCCTGACCAAGAAGACGCTCTGTTGGTGAAATATTCACCGATCCCGTTGGGTAGAATGTTGCCGAAGTCGGGGGGTGGTTCAAGTGCTAAGGGGGGATGCGGTTATGGGCCCTGGGCGCCGGGTTGATAGCTGGGGTGGGAAAGGGCTGCGAATTCGAGTATTTTGGCCCCTGTGCGCCCGTGATCTCTGGGGTGGGCAACGCCGGGCCGCGACGCCGTGGCCGGGAGCCGGGGCCTCGCGGGCCGGGATGGCGGCGCGGGCCGGCCGCCCTAAAGGACAGGTTTGACCCCCGGTGGGACGCGGACGCCGGGGACGGCGTCCCTCCCGTGCGCGTGCGCGCGCTCGGTGAGAGCCCTGGGGTTTTCCGGTCCGCGCCATCCGGCGCTTCCATGATCTGGGTTGGCGATGGCCTGAGATCGGCCACGGTCGTCACGCTGAACCCGCGCTTCCATTCCGGCGGAGGCGCGTCTTCAATATGCGCTCTTGACCGCGGAGACCGTCTTCTGCGCCGGAGTGGTCCTGGCCACTCTCATTGGCGTCGCCCTGGGCCGCTACCCGGCCCTGCGGATGAACCGCGCCACGATCGCGTTCGTGGGCGCCGTCGTGCTGCTGCTGGGCGGTGCCGTCCGGAGGGAGGACGCCTGGCGGCTGATTGACTGGGACACGATCGCGCTGCTGTTCGCGATGATGGTGATCAACGCGAACTTCCGGCTGTCGGGCTTCTTCCATCTCGTAGGCTCCTGGGTCGCGCGCCACGCCAAGACGCCGAGGCGACTGCTGGCACTGATCGTTTTCTGCGCCGGCGTCCTATCTGCGCTTTTTCTAAACGACACGATCGTGCTGATGTTCACGCCGCTGGTCCTCGACATGACCCTGGCCATGCGCCGCAATCCCGTGCCATACCTGATCGGCCTGGTGTGCGCGGCGAACATCGGCTCGGTCGCGACGATCACCGGCAACCCTCAGAACATGATCGTGGGCATGGCCTCTGGCATCCCGTTCGCACACTTCACGCTGGCGCTGGCGCCGGTCGCCATCCTGGGCCTGGGGCTTGCGTGGCTGATCATCGTGGCACTGCACCGCCAGGAGTTCGCGGCGGGGCCGCTGGACACAAGTTTTCCAATCCCCGACCGCCACTACCGCCCCCTGCTGCGCAAGAGTCTCCTGGCCGCGGGCGCGATGCTGGTGGCCTTTCTCGCGGGTGCGCCCATCGCCATGTCCGCCCTCGGCGCGGCCGCCGTCCTGCTGGTCACGCGCCGCCTCAAGCCGGCCCGGGTATTCCGCGAGATCGACTGGTCGCTGCTTGTTTTCTTCGCGTCGCTATTTGTCGTGACGGGTTCGCTGCAGGTCAAGGGTCTGTCCGATCGCCTCTTTGCCTTCTCCAAGCCATGGGTCGAGGGCGGCCTTCCGGCTTTCTGTGCCGTGGCGGTCGTTTTGAGCAATGTCGTTTCAAACGTGCCCGCGGTCATGCTCTTCCGGCATTTGATCCTCGCGCTGCCCGATCCCAGATCCGCGTGGCTGGCCCTCGCCGCGGCGACCACGCTCGCCGGCAACCTCACGCTCCTCGGTTCCGTGGCCAACCTCATCGTCGCCGAAATCGCCCGCGCCCGCGGAGTCCGCCTCGGCTTCGTGGCCTATCTGCGCGCGGGTGTGCCCATTACCCTCGCCACGCTCGCCGTCGCCATCCTCTGGCTCTCTGTCCTCCGATGATCGGCTCGAAACCGGTTGACCGCGATATCCGCCCTGCCGATCATCTGGCCCATGCGCCCAATCCGCTTTGCCACGGTCGCCATGGCCGCCGCATCCTGCCTCGCCCCGGCGTCGGCACCGGCGGCAGACCGACCCAACGTCCTGTTCATCGCCGTGGACGACATGCGCCCCCAGCTCGGCTGCTACGGCGACCCGCTGGCCAAGACGCCGAACATGGATCGGCTCGCCTCGCGCGGACTGCTGTTCAATAGGGCCTACTGCCAGCAGGCGCTCTGCAGCCCCTCCCGCATCTCGCTGCTCTCCGGACGCTATCCGCTGACGACACGCATCTACTCGATCGGTCCCTTCCTGCGCGAGACGATGCCCGACATCGTCACCCTTCCCCAGCATTTCAAGAACAACGGCTACTTCACGCGCAGCCTTGGCAAGGTCTACCACGTCGGGATCGATGACCCGCAGTCGTGGTCCATCCCCGCATGGCATTCCAAAATCTCGCGCGTGGGTCCCCGGGGCGACGAGATGATCAAGAGGTATCGCGCCATGATGAAGGACGCCGGCAACGAGTTGCCGAAGAAAGGCAAAGGCGCCGCCAATTTCGCTGTTCCCGCCTTCGATAACCCCGAGGTCGGGGATGACGATCTCCTCGATGGCGACACGACCAAGAACGCCATCGAGTCGTTGAAGGAACTCGCCGACAAGAAGGACCAGCCCTTCTTCCTCGGCGTGGGCTACGCGAATCCCCACGTCCCGTGGGTCGCGCCCAAGAAATACTGGGACCTCTACCGCAGTGCCGATATCCCCCTGCCAGACAACCGCTATGTCCCCCACAGGGCCCCCGAGTTCGCCGCGAAGAGCGGTCAGGACTTCATGTGGTACTCGAACGTTCCCAGGGACAAGGTCATCACCGACGAGTTTGGCCGCGAGTGCCTCCACGGCTATCTCGCCGCCATCAGCTATGTCGATGCCCTCGTCGGCCGATTGATCGAGGCCCTCGATGCCTCGCCGGCCGCGAAAAACACCGTCGTGATCCTGTGGTCGGACCACGGATATTACATGGGCGAACACAACTGGTGGGGCAGCAAGCACAACAACTACGAGGGCGCGACGCGCGCCGTGCTCATGATCGCCACCCCCGGCCAGAAACATCCCGGCTCGAAGACGGACGCCCTCACGGATTTCGTCGACATCTATCCCTCCCTCGCCGAGATCTGCGGCCTGCCCAAACCCGAGGGCACCCAGGGCCGAAGCTTCGCGCCCCTCCTGGATGATCCCAGGGCCACGATCAAGGATTGCGCTTTCAGCTTCTACCCGATGGGCGGCCACCTCGGCGTCGCCATGCGGACCGACCGCTGGCGATTCGTCGAGTGGACGAAGGCCGACGAAGAACCCGTCCACGAGCTGTACGACCACCAGAATGACCCCGAGGAAAACGAAAACGTCGCCGACGATCCAAGGAACGCGGCGCTGATCAAGGAGCTGTCCGCGAAACTGTCGGGACGGTTCCCCCTCGAGTCTCGCAGGGGCAGATGATCCGCAAGGAAACAACCATGAGAAGACGCATCTCGATTCTCGCAGCCGCCCTCGTCACGGCCTTTGACGCACATGCCGACGTGCGCCTCCCGGCAGTGTTCTCGGACCACATGGTCCTGCAACGCGATGCGGAGGTCCCGGTGTGGGGCTGGGCCGAGCCCGGCGAAAAAGTTGTCGTCACACTCGCGGGCCAGAGGGCCGAGGCGACCGCGGACGCCGGCGGCGCATGGCGCGCCAAGCTCGGCCGATTGGCGGCCGGGGGACCCCACGCCCTCAAGGTCGAGGGCAAGAATACCGTCGAGATCCAGGACGTCCTCATCGGAGAGGTTTGGCTGGCCTCCGGACAATCGAACATGGCCATGACCGTGAACCGCGCCCGCGATTTCGAGAAGGAATGCGCCGCGTCCAACCTGCCGCAGATCCGGATGTTCACGACCGCCCGCACCCCGGCACGAGAACCCGCGAAAGACTGCAAGGGCTCTTGGGCCATCTGTTCCCCCGAGACGGTCGGCGGCTTCTCCGCCACGGCGTATTTCTTCGCCCGCGAGATCCACCGCGCTCTCGGCGTGCCCGTCGGGATTCTCAACTCCTCCGTCGGCGGCACGCCCATCGAGGCATGGACCAGCCTGGACGCCTGCAAACTCAAGGCCGAGCTGAAGCCCGTGTTGGAAAGCTGGGCCAGTCGCGCGGCCACGTATGACCCCGTGAAGGCGAAGGCCGCGCATGAGAAACAGTTGGCCGCATTCGCCGAGCGCGCGAAACGCACCAAGGCCGACGGCAAGAAGCCGCCCCGCAGACCCAAGGCACCGATGAATCCGCGCGATGACACCCATTACCCCGGCAACTTGTTCAACGGAATGATCGCGCCCCTCGTTCCCTACGCCATCCGCGGCGCCATCTGGTACCAGGGAGAGAACAACACCCGCGGCGAGACCGCCGCGTTCTACGACGTGCTGCTCGACGCGCTCATCGGCGACTGGCGCGCGCGCTGGGACGGCAAGGCCCCCGGTCCCAAGGCGGGCGCGGGATTCCCGTTTGCGTGGGTGCAGCTCCCCAACTTCAATGCTCCCCCTGACCGCGACTGGCCCGCCGTTCGCGAGGGCATGCGCCGCGCGCTCGCCATCCCCGACACCGGCATGGCCATCACCCTCGACATCGGCGACCCCTCCAACATCCATCCGACAAACAAACAGGAAGTCGGCCATCGCCTCGCGCTCTGGGCGATGGCAAAAGCATATGGCAAGAACATCGCCTATTCCGGCCCCCTGCTCCGCTCGCACGAGATCCGCGGCAATGAGATCCGATTGATCTTCGACCACGCCGAGGGCCTCAAGGCCGACGGCGAACCCGCCGGCTTCGAGGTGCGGGCGGCCGACGGCAGCTGGCACAAGGCCATTGCCAAGATCGACGGCGATGCCGTCGTCGTTTCATCACCCGACGTCACGGCCCCCACTGCCGCCCGTTACGCGTGTTCGAACAACCCCGCCGCCCCTCTATCAAACGCGACGGGCATACCCGCCTCGCCCTTCACGACCGGGATTCCCGCATTGGCCCGCGACCAATAGGTGCGATAATCCCCGAGCGATGCGAATGCCCCCTTCGCTGGTCCGCACGGTGCTCTGCGCCCTCGCGGCAGCGCCTTGTGCCTGCGCCGCTGCGGACCAGGCCCAGTGGGGCGAGCGATTCACCCGCAACATGGTCTCGCCCGAGACCGGCCTGCCCCACTCATTCGATCCGGCCACCGGCGAGAATGTCCTCTGGACCTCGCAGCTCGGAACCAAGACATACGCCGTGCCCATCGTCGCCAACGGCCGCGTCTTCATCGGCACGAATAACGGCCGTCCCCGCGACCCGCGCCACCACGGCGACCGATCCATCCTCCTCTGCCTTAACGAGGGCGACGGCTCGCTGCAGTGGCAACTGGTGATTCCCAAGGTCGAGGGCGACAACTATCAGGATTGGCCCTCGGTGGGGATCTGCTCGCCCGTGACGGTGGAGGGCGACCGCGCGTACCTGCTGACCAGCCGCGGCGAGGTCCTCTGCCTGGACACCGATGGCCTCGCCGACGGCAATGACGGTACCTTCATGGATGAGGGCCGACTCATGGCGCCAGAGGGGGCGCAACCGCTCGCGCCGCAGCCGCCCGACGCCGACGTCCTATGGCGATTCGACATGCTGGCCGACGCGGGTTGCCACCGCCACGACTCGGCCCACGCGTCGATACTGATACGAGGTCGGCACCTCTACATGAATACCTGCAACGGCGTGGACAACACCCACAAGGTGATCCGTCGCCCCGACGCGCCGGCGCTCGTCGTACTGGATAAAGAGACCGGGCGCCTGATCGCGCGCGACACCGAGGGCTTCGGCCCCCGCACCGTGCACGGGACATGGTCCTCCCCATCGCTTGGCGCGATCAACGGGAAACCCCGCCTGTTCTTTGGCGGACCCGACGGTGTGTGCTACGCGTTCGAGCCGGTGCCCGAAGATTCCGCGCCCCGGGATGCGCCAATCGCCCTCAAACGCATCTGGCGATTCGACTGCGATCCCGAGGCCCCCAAAGAAACCACCCCGCACCAGTACATGGGAAACCGCGAGGTCAGCCCCAGCCTGATTTCCGGCATGCCCGTGTTCCTCGACGGCCGCATCTTCGTGGCGAGCGGCGGCGACATATGGTGGGGCAAACACGAGGCCCGCCTTCAATGCATCGACGGGTCGGGCGATGGCGACATCACCCGTTCCGGCCTCGTCTGGACCGCGCCGCTGAATCGGCACTGCGTCACCACGCCCGCCATCCATGGCGGCCTCGTCTTCATCGCGGATTCCGGCGACACCCTCCACTGCCTCGACGCCCAGACCGGCCAGAGCATCTGGACCCACGATACCGGAGGGGAGACGTACGCCTCGGTCGTCGTTGCCGATGGCAAGGTGTACGCCGGCACTCGGCGGGGCGACTTCTGGACGCTGGCCGCCAGCCGCGATAAGAAGGTGCTCGGCCACGTCAAACTCGACAGCGCCTACAGCGGCATGGCCATCGCCAATGGAACCCTCTTCATCGCCAGCATGAAGACCCTGTACGCCGCGCGAGACGGGGCGCGATCCGCGGCGATGAAGCCCGAGGCCTCGGCCAAGTAGGGCGAAACCTATTTCACGGTCGGTCGCCCGCGCAATTCTGCCTGCGGCGTCAGCCCTGGGTGCGCGCCGACAGACACGATCGTCCGCCTCACGGGGGCGGCACCTTGGCCCAGCGGTCAAACTCGGCCTGGAGGACCTCGGGCGCGGGATCGTCGCCGTGCACGATGACGCGGTAGCGCAGGCGCAGCGTCTCGCCCTTGGCGAATTCCGTGTCGCCCTTCTCGGGCCAGAACATGGGCGTCGGCGAAATGAACCCATAATCCCGCGTGAACCAGGGCGGTGGGAATCCCGGGACCGATGGATGCACCATGATGGCCAGTCCCTCGGTGATTCCCGCCCGGGTGCCGCGGGCATCCATCCATGGCGACGGCTTCCCAAATGTCCCTTTCTCGGCCTCCAGTCCTTCCGCATTGCGCAACCGCCCGCCGCCCGCCACCGACATGTCCGGCGCCATGCGCGCCGAAAAAAGCGAATGGTTCGTCTTTTCGATCTTCACCGGTTCGAGCGCCGTCAGCGTGATATCAAAACCAATCTCGCGCCTATCCGCGGAGGGCGCTCGAATCTCGACGCGGCGATGGTCCTTGAATGGCGAGGGCGCGTCGGCCTTCACCCATTCGCAGTCCTGTTCGAAGATGATCTCCTCGCCACCGCCGTTCACGAGGCGCGTGCCCCTCGGCGCGATCCGCCCGGCCTTGACGTCGCCCGCCCAGTAATTTCCCCCATTGACCCTGTCGCAGCCAAACCACAGCGAGCTATGGTGGGGGTAATTGGTCTGCCCGATGGTCGTGATGCCGACGCCCGAGCGCGGTCCGATCACCGGGAAGAAGTACGGGAACTTCTGGTCATCGGCATAGCGGTACTCGGTGAACAGGCGCCCGGCCACCAGCACCCGGATGCGATCCGTGGCGGCGAGCGCCTTGAGTTCCTGAGACGCCCCGGCGCGCGCCAGCGGGACCAGCGACAGCAAGACCGCGGCCGCATGAACCGCACGACGCATCAGGAACCCCCCGCCTTCTTCTGCGCCTCCTTGATCAGTCCCTCCCACCCTTTGGCGTGGACAACGGAGAACAGGGCGAAAGAGACAGCAAAAGCAACGAGGGGAGATCTCATGGGATCAGGCTACGGGCGCGGGTGTGCCCGGTCAACAGCACCGGACTCTGGTCGAGGGTGTGAGCCGTAGACGCCCGACAAGACTTTGGGCACGCTATGCAGGCATCCTGGGGAGGGCCCGCGGCCTCGCGGGCCGGGTTGGCCCAAGTATCGCGCGGCTGGTGAATCGCGGACGCCGGGGCCGGCGTCCCTCCCGGCGGAAACGTCACGGATGCCGTTATGGGCGACCGATGATCTTCTTCAATGGGTCATAGCCGAACGCGCCAGCATCTTTCCCAGATCGTCAGGCCCAACGCGCCAATCACCTCACGCGATCGTCCTCCACCCGCGCCCCATCGCATCGGCGTCTGAAACGCCGTCGGCTACTTCCACGCCTGCTCGGCGATGTACTGGCAGCCGATCGCCTTCTCCACGAGATCGACCGGAAGATAGAAGTAGTGATTGGCGGCCTCGAAGCCGATGCGCGAATCCTGCCGCGCCAAGGGAAATATGTCGCGCGCCAACCGGATTTCGTCCCGGGCGATGGCGCGGGTTTCGGCGATGAGCCGCGAGCGCTCCTCGGGCGGCGGGGGATTCTTCTGATCCAGGATCCGGTCGCGCGCCGCGATGAAGCGCACTTGATTCGCGACACTGGCGAAATGCAGGCCGGCGGCCCTGGCAAATCGCATCTCGGTCGCGGCTTCCGCTTTCTTCGATGGCGGCGCCGCACCGGCCGCGCGCTCCAATTCCGGCAGGCCCTTGCGCCATCCATCGGCGACCTTCGCAAACTGTGCCTCAAACACGTCGGTGGGATACGGCCCGCGCCAGCGCTTCAGATCGTCGTACGGGATGCCCGTCATGGTGGCCGTGTATCCCGTTGGCGTGCCATAGAGCAGGTTCGCCGGGCCCATCTGCGCCGGGCACAGGTATACGACGCTGACGTGGAACGGATACTCCCGGAATGCCGAGGAGAACGCGGACCACGCCCGCCGCGCATGCGGCGCGCCCTCTGGACCAAACCGCTCGCGCGCCACGCGGTCGAGGGCATCGTCTTTCGTCGGGGTGGTGTCCGCGGCGAACTGCCGCGCGACCTCCAGGTTGGGCGAAGGATAGCCGCCCAGGCTCCAGCTCAGCATCATCCCGTTCACGCCGCTGCCCGCCAGATTCGCGCAATGCTCCGCCACGAGATCGAGCACCGGCAGGTACGGTATCGACGATATCTCCCACGTGTTGTTCAACTGCACTTTCGCGACCGTCCTCAGGCCCGCCTCGCGCGCGATCGCCCAGTGCTTCGTTGCGCGAGGGCCGGGGCCCACCGAGGAGATGGAGTACTCTCCCACCTCGCTGGCCACGCCACCGCGGTTGATCGGGAGCGACTTCTCGCTCACGGACTGCAACCAGATGGATTTCGGCAGGCGGGCGATCGCGTCGGCGGCCCAGTCATCGCGCCACCCCCAGTCCCACGCGATCACGTCCGCGTCGGGCGCGGACCGATGAACGCCCTCCCCGATGGTCGCATTGACCTCCGCAATGATCTCGCCGGGGGCGCGATCCTTGCAGCGCGGGCAGCCCGCCTGCTTGTGGTGGGATGCGCAACTCGTGAGGTTCTCGGACGCGGTGATTGTGAACACCCCGCCCAGCTCCGGGACCTCGCGAAAAACGTGCGCCAACGAATCGGAGAGCCATCGCCTCACCTCGGGCCGCGACGTGCACATCGTCACGTGCTCCCCCTCCCTCACGCCCATGAGATCGGCCCGCCCCGGCTTCGCAAAAAACGACTCCGGCATCGCCCGCGGCTCATTCATGTACAAGAGCACGCGTATCCCATATCGGCCGGCGCGCTTTACCAGATCGCGCAGCGTCTCCAGCCGCCGCTCGTGGCCCTCGCCAAACTCGGGAAACATCGGGCTCGGCGCGAGCGTCCGAAGCACCGTGTGCAACCAGATCCCATTCACGCCGGCCGCTGCCAACCGCTCCAGCAGCCCGTCCGGATAGGGATCGAGCGCCGGGTTCATCAGCGGGTCGCCATACGATGCGAAATACGAATATATATACCTGAGGCGAAAGCGGCCCGAATCGGCCCGCGCCACCGCCGCCGTCATACCCCCCGCGCGGCTCAGTTCACCGATAAAATGAAATCGCGGTTCCTCCGAGCCGTCCGCCCAGTCGGGAAAATTCTCCGTCACGAACGCCCTGATCGCCTCCGCGCGCCGCTTCGCCGCATCAGCCGGCGCCGCATATCGCAACGGCTCGCACTTCGGCTTCAGGTTGCCAAACTTGTGAAATAGAAAATCATCCTCGCGCAACGAGTACGCCAGTTGCTCCCCGGTCATGCCGAGCAGCGGGAGCATCTGATCGTAGGGCAACAGGTGCCAGTTGCGGCGCAGCAGCGTGATGTATCCCCGCGTCCGCCATTCCGGCAGTATCGCCCCCTGCGGCGGCAGGCCCATCGAAGCGCCGATCGCCCGGATGTCCTCGGCCGTGCCGCCCACCACCTCCGCCATCTTCGCGGCGTCGACCACCGGCCAATTACGCCAGACAAACGCGTGCAGCCGATCGGGAAAATGCGGGACCGCCAGCGGCGGCGGCGCCTTCCCTTCGGGCAGCACGCCCGCTCCCGTCGCCCCCCCGTCCGCCATCGCGACGGACGCCGCGAACCATCCCAGCACCACCAGACCCAGCAGTCCCTTTCGCATCACGCGACCTTCCTATAATATCAATGCTGATTGTCTTTTTATCCCGGCCGCCATGCGGCTGTCAATTATCCGGATGCCCGGGCCGGAAGCGGGGCTGCGGCACGGACGCCGAGGCCAGCCTGTCTCAAAATGCCACCATCACATCCACGCTGGCGTCTCAGTATCAATTGGGAGGGACGCCGTCCCCGGCGTCCGCGATTCACCAGCCGCGCAACGCCTGGGCCAACCCGGCCCGCGAGGCGAGCGTGTCTCAAAACCTCTGAGCCGAGCCGCCTGGCACAGGCGGCCTACAAATTTTGTAGGGCATCTCTGCGAGATGCCGTGCATTGTCGCCCGCCGCACACCATTGGAAGTCCCCTCTATCATCAGATGGGCATTGATTGTTGGGTGTTCCATGTTGGGCGTTTGAGTTTTGAGACAGCCTCAGGCCGCGGGCCCTCCCCGAATCTGATCGGGAGGACGGTGGTGTTCAGATTCATCTGAGGAGACACCACACCGGGCCTAGGGGCTATTGGCCGGCAGGTATTCGACAAGCAGCTCTGCGGGTTTCTTGCCCTCGCGCGAGACGTAGTCTACCCCATCATTGTTCACGGGCTCGATCGCCAGGCTCACCTGCTTCGCTCCCGTGAACTTCAGATCCAGCGGAATTCGCACCACCTGGCGCGATGCGATCTTGCCGATCCTGCCAACCACCGGACCGAGCGTGGGCCGTTTCTCGTAGGTCAGGCCCTGCTCGCTCCAGTGGCCCTCCACGACGCGGATCTGCCCGCCGTCCGTGGACTCGTTGCCGGCGTTGCATAAAACCAGGATTGCGGAAACCGGGGTGCCGGGCAGGTCGATCAGGAACTTGAGAAACGCGATGCTATGCGAGTCGTCACCGGTCGTGAGGTTGCCCCCATCGACGACCAGGGTCGGCGCCGTGCCGCCCTTGGCCGAGTTCGGGGTGCCCGCGGTCGCGTACGTGTCCTCGCACGCCCTGAGGATGGTGCGCTCGCGTCGCCCGAGAAATTCGATGTCGCTGCGCGCCTCCATCTCCACGGCGCCCCCCGCGCCCACCAGCCTGGCCAGGAGTTCCCGCTTCACCTCGGGCATCTCGAGTTGCTGGCAGGAGATGGATGCCTTCACGACCGCCTTGCCGCCCGATGCCTCAAGCCGCACGGGAATCTTCGACGGCTCGACGCGAAAACCCTCTGGCGCGAGCAACTCCAACGTCCCGCCGAAAGGAACATCCTTTAGATTCGCCGCGCGGACTTCCACCTCCGCCGTCGGCCTCGACCGGTTCAGCAAAACCTCGGGCACGATCACGCCGACGGCGAGCACGCGCTCGCGCAGCGCCTCGATGGCCTGCAGCAATGGGGCGCTGTCGGGCGCCGGGCTGCGGCCCTTGGCACTGAATTCGATCTCGAGATCCCGGTCCGACTCCACGCCCGCAAACTCCTTGATCACGGCCTTCCCCGCCCCACCGGCCTCGGCCACCGGGTCGAATGCCCGCGCAACGACTTTGCCCTGGAGCCGGATGTCAAACACCCGTTGGCCGGGCGCGGCGCCATCGAGCTCGGCAAAGTGGAGGCGGACCGTGAACGCGGCCCGGCCATCACCCGGGGCCAACAGCGGGAGACCGAGTCGCCTGAAGCCCCGATAGCCCGACTCATAGAGCCACGGATTGGCCGTTCCTTCCACCTTGGTGAAATCCGTGCCCTTGAGAAAGGACCCGCCGCCGGGATACGTCGAAACATCTGTCGCGAATGGCACCACGAGCGAACCCGTCGGCCTCGGGTAAGCCAGCCAGAGGGTTCCGTCGGCGGCTTTGCGGTCCCCCGGCGCCCCGAGATTCAGGGCCAGGTGTTTGGCGGGCATCGTGCCGCCCACGAGACTCATCTTGGCCCACGCCCGCTCCTGCGCCCGCGGCGCGAAAACAACGGTGCACACGTTGGGGAATGGACACATGCAGCCGGAACTGGCCTCGGGGATCATCGCCAGCCCACCCCCCATGATGAAGTTGACCCAACAGCCCATCCGCTGGCCGCCGAAGTGCATCGTCCCAATGTCGTGTTCGAGGTCGAAGTACCCGACGTGCCCCGAGCGGAACAGCATCACGTTCTGCGCCGCAACGGGCGGACCGCAATGGTGTCCGGGGCGCGCGTACTGCCACGGCTCTTCAAACCCCGTCACGGGGTTGACGCGTTCGCGCTGCTTGCCCGTCCTGAGATCGTAGGCCCATGGCTCGGCGTGCAGCGTGTCGCCGACGATCAGCGGCCGGACCCGATAGCCCACCCTCTTGTCCCAGAGCGTGCGCCCGTCGGCCGCGTCCAGCCCCACGATCCGCCGCGAATCGAACTGTCCCGCGAAGAAATCCTTCCAATAGTGGCCGTCGGTATAGACGCCGAATATCACCAGCGTCCCGCGTGCCGCCATCGTCCCGAGCGAACTCCAATATAGTCCGCCGATGCCACCCGTCAGGTCCACGGGCCTCTCCCACAGCTTGCGGCCACTCCGGCCGTCAATGCACACGGCAAAGCGCACCGCGGCCTTCCTCATGGCCTTCTCCGCGTCAGCGGGTTTCAACCCCTCCAGTTGATCGTGCAGCGCGGCGAGCCGTTGCTCGGACGTCGCCGCCCTGTCCTCAACGAAGAAGACGCGGCCGCCCGACACCGAAATCGATGGGTGGGGAATCCCGGGACCCTCGTATTGCCAGAGATTTCTACCGGTCGCGGGGTCGATCGCAAAAATCCGATCGCACGTCCTGCCCTGCTTCGTCGCGCTTCCAAAGAGCAGGCCGCCCTCCGCCGCAATGTACCCCCACCGCTCGGCCTTGTCGCCCGGTACCCGGAAGGTCGCCAGCGTCTTTCCGTCGCGGGCATCAAGGCGGAAGCACCCGGCATCTTGCGCCACGAAAAAGGTCTCCCCATCGGAGGCGAGATTGCTGCAGTCGTGGGAGACGAGATCCCGGACGACCTTTGGCATCTCGTGGCGCCAGAGCCGCAGGCCGTTGTACGGATCGTATCCCGTGACCGCGTTCTCGCTCTGGACGAGGAGCACGCCCTTTGCCATCAGCGGACCCGCCGCGCGGCGGTGGCGGCTGATCATCTCCAGTGGCCCGGGTCGCCCGAACCACAGCAACCCCATCGGGCAATGCAGCGCCGAGTCGCCACCGCCCGCGGTGTTGCCCGCATCCGCATAAGCGTGAGTCCAGTCCCCGGCCCCCGGCAGCGATCCGCGCACGAAAGACACCCAGTTGCCGCCCGCCAATTCCTTCGCACCAGGGAACTTGTCGGCCGGCAGCAGCGCCCGCAGCCCGCCACCGCCCCCGGAACCAGGACGTCGGCCGAACATCACGACGCCGCCGCAGGGCTTCAGCACGCGCGAGATTTCCGTCGCGTCAATGCCGGCCGCGTCCCCACCGAGCAGGCGCTCGCTGACGACGAGATTCGCGAAGAAATCCGAGAAAGGCAGAGCGCCGTGCCCGACGCAATCCACTGAGATTCTCGAACCGAGGAGGCCCTCCGCATCTAGGAGCGCGCGCGCCGCCTCGACCCTCGCGGGATCAGAGTCCACCGCGCATATCGTCAGTTCCGTGCGCATCGCGAGTTCCGCCGCAAGCCTGCCCGTCCCGCAACCGAGCACGAGCGCGTAGCCCCGGGTGACACCCGACTCCCGAATCACAAAATCCGCCGCCTCGGAACAGGTCTTGGCCCACGATGCATCGCCCCCGGCCGACGGCTTGGGAGCCGCGTCCTCGACAGCGCCACAGGCTTTACTACCCTCCGGCCCGAAGCAGTAGATCGCGCCGGTCGTCGTGCTGACGAACAGCCTGCCATCAGCCACGGCAAGCCCCCGGGCGACGCCCTCCACCGATCCCTCCCACAGCACCTTGCCCGTGCCCGCGTCGATCGCCAGGACCCGCCCATCGCCGCCGGCGAAGAGGGTCTCGCCCGCGAGGATCAGCGCGTCGGCGCACGTGCGCTCTAACACCCAGAGTTGGGCGGCGGACATCGCCTCGCCAGCCTGCTCAAAGGTCTCATCCATTTCCCCCTGCCGCTCGCGCAGTTGCCCGAGCTGCCGTCGCGCGTCCTCCAGTTGCCGCGCGCCCTCTTCGACTTTCTCTTCCAGTTCCGCCCGGCCGACGGCATCCCGCCCCATGGCCGCCAGCGCTCTCTGGTCAAGCGCGAGCGCCTTCGCGGCCTTGGCCTCCGCGCCCACCGCCGCGCGCAAGTCGGTGCCAAATTGCCTCAGCTGCTCACGCAATGTGAACCGTTTCACGCTCGGCACGGCATATCCCTTGCGGTCCACCGCCACGATCGCCTTGTCGGTCGCCAGATAGAAAATGTCTCCCCGCACCACCAATTGGCGGCCCCCGAGCCAGGCCGTCTTCTCTTTCTTCGTGCCGGGCCGATAGGCCATGATCTCCTCTGTCCCGGTATAAAGCTGTTCGCCTGCGATCAGCGCGGAGCCGCCGCCGATGGTCTTGCCGAAGGACGCGGCCTGGATGAACTTGCCGGTCTCGCGATCAAACCCGGCTGGTGACACGCGCCCCAGCGGCGCGAAGAGCTGGCTTTTTGATGCGAGCAGATAACCCTGGGGCGAGATGATGCTGTCGGGCGCCTCCCCGCAGGTATCATTGCGCCACACCGGCCGGCCATCGGCGGCCCCGACCGCCTCCATGAAAACGCCCTCGGCCGGAAATATCCCCGCCCCGAAGTACGCGACGCCCCCATCGACCAAGACGCCGGTGCGCACCGGCCAACGCGAAATCATCTTCCCGTGGCCAAGCAGCCGCTCGTCTCGCGGGCCCACGCGCCGCTCCCAGGCGACGTTCCCCGTGGCCGCGTCGAGGCACCGCACGATCCCATCATCGGCCCCGAAGTACACGCGGCCCTGCGAGAACGACGGCGCCAGCCGCACCGGCCCGCCCGCGTGCCGCGTCCACACCTTCTTGCCCGTGGCCACATCAAGGGCGCACAGGCGCCCATCCCCGCTGGTCCCAAAATAGACCCGCCCATCCGCCACGGCGACGTGGTGCGCGTCATCGAAGCGCGTGCGCCCAAGTTCCAGGATGCCCTCCACCGGCACGTCCCGCGGCGTCTCCCACGCAGGATCTGGCGCCACCCGCGACACGAGTCGCCAGCACTCGACCAGCGGTGGCCTCAGCGCCTCCGCGGTGATGCCGCTGCGCGCCGCGTCATGCCGGTAGGTCGGCCAGTCCCCTGCGCCCGCCAAGGCACACGTGAACACCAACGAAAGCCACCCTGTGCATCTCAACAAAAACCCGGGGGCGGGCAACGTGCGCTTCATAGACCAGACCTCCGCGCCTCAGCCCCCGACCCGGACCCTCGCCAGGGCGCCAGCGCAAGGCTAGGACCTCCCGCCGCCCTTGGAAAGAGCAAGTCTGGCGTCTTCAAATGAACCAGAACATGGCAGGCACCCCGGTCCAATCCGGGGTGGCACGCCGGCCCGAGGCTGTCTCACAACTCAAACGCCCAACACGGGACATCCAACAATCAATGCCCATCTGATGTTAGGGGGGACTTCCAATGGTGTGCGGCACGCGACATTGCACGGCATCTCACAGAGATGCCCTACAAAATTTGTAGGCCGCCTGTGCCAGGCGGTTCGGTTCAAAGGTTTTGAGACACGCTCGCCTCGCGGGCCGGGTTGGCCCAGATGTCGTGCGGCTGGTGAATCGCGGACGCCGGGGCCGGCGTCCCTCCCGTCGAAATCTGGCGTCCCACACCGTCATGGCCAATCGGTGACGTTTTCTAACGGGCTGTTAGAGCGTGATGCGTCCCCGCGCCGCTTCCCCCCGCCGATCGTTCCCCCCAGGCCTCCCCACCCCCGAATATTTTCTTTGACAATATATATGCCCATATATTTTATTATCCATGAAATGACGAAGGGCGCCCCCGCCGATCCGAGCTTCGATTTCTCGATCCTCCGCGCACTCCGAAAGCGCGAGGGGCTGACGATCGGCGAGGTGTCGGGCCGCTCGGGGATATCGCCGGCGGTGATCTCGAAACTGGAGCGCAACCAGACGAGGGCCGAGCTGGAGACGCTGTTCCGGCTCGCGCGGGTATTCGGGCTGACCGCGGCGGACCTCCTTTCGCTGGTCGAGCGCCGGTCTGCGCACCGGGTGAAGGGGTCGGGATACCGCTCTGACGGCTTCGACTTCCGCACGGTGGCCTATGGCAACGCGCGCCTGTTCTTCGGCGACGCGACCAAGGGCGCGAGGACCCATCGCCCCGAGATCCACCACGACGACTACGAGATCTGCTGGGTGCTCGAGGGCGCGGTCGAGGTGGCGCTGCCCCGCGAGAAGCACGTGCTCCGCGACGGTGACGCGCTTCAGTTTGACGCGGTGCTGGAACACACGTATCGGGCGCTGGCGCCCAGCCGGCTCGTCATCGCGCACATCACGAAAGCCAAGAGGTTCTGAACATGAGAATAGACGAGACACTGCAACCCGCCGACCTGCGCGCGAAACTCGCGCGCCTCTGGGAACTCTCGGGCCAGAAGATCCGGCTGATCGCGCGAGAATACGATGAGCGGAAGGGGTCGCCGGTGTTCACCGTCGGCGGCAAGTACACCACGCGGGGATGGACCGAGTGGACGCAGGGCTTCCAGTATGGCGCGGCGATACTCCAGTTCGACGCAACCAGCGAGGCGGACCTGCTGGAGGCGGCCCGCCGCGACACCCGCGAGAAAATGGCGCCGCACGTGACGCACGTCGGCGTCCACGACCACGGCTTCAACAACGTGAGCACATACGGGAATCTCCTCCGCCTCATGCGCGAGGGCCGAATCGCCGATGACCCGCACGAGCGCGACTTCCTCGAGATGGCGCTGAAGTGTTCCGGCGCCGTGCAGGCGCGGCGCTGGACGCGGATCGCCGACGGCGAGGGCTACATCTACTCATTCAACGGCCCCCATTCGCTCTTCGCGGACACGATCCGGTCGCTCCGCTCCCTCGCGGTGGCCCATCGCCTGGGCCATCCCCTCATGGAAGAGAACGACCGCCGCGTCTCGCTCCTCGATCGGCTCCTGGGACACGCGCGCACCACCGCCAATTTCAACGTCTATCACGGCGAGGGCCGCGATGCGTACGACGAACGGGGGCGCGTCGCCCACGAGAGCATATTCAATCTCAACGACGGCCAATATCGCTGCCCCAATTCGCAGCAGGGCTGGTCCCCGTTCTCCACGTGGACGCGGGGCCTCGCGTGGATCATGTGCGGCTACGCGGAGGAATTGGAGTTCCTGGCAGCGATTCCCGACGCCGACCTCGAGCCCCACGGCGGCCGCACAAAGGTCGAGGCATTCATGCTCAGGGCCGCCACGGCCACCTGCGACTTCTATGTGGATCGGGCCACGGCCGCCGATGGCATCCCGTACTGGGACACCGGCGCCCCGGAGCTGCATCGCCTCGGCGATTGGCGCGCCCGCCCCGCCGACCCCCGCAACGAATTCGAGCCCGTGGACAGTTCAGCGGCCGCAATCGCCGCGCAGGGGCTGCTGCGCCTCGGCCAATTCCTGGCGACCCGCGCCGGCACCGATCCCGCCTCGGGCAGGCGCTACTGGCAGGCGGGCCTCACCGTCCTCCGCACGCTGCTCGACGAGCCCTACCTGAGCACCTCGCCTGGCCACCAGGGCCTGCTCCTCCATTCGATCTATCACCGCCCGCGCGGCTGGGATCACGTCCCCGCGGGCCAAACGATCCCCTGCGGCGAGTCGTCCATGTGGGGCGATTATCACCTCCGGGAAGCGGCGCTGATGATACACCGAATGATCGAGGGCAAACCGTATCCCACCTTCTTCAACATCAACTGACCCAAAGGAGACACCCATGACCATCGCGGACCTGAAACAGATCGAGGGCCGGCGCTTCCCCGCCCGGCGGCGCACCCAGAACATCGTCGGCGGACTCTCGCCCATTCAGGTGAAGAGTTTCGCCATGGGCCTTGTCACGCTCGACGCGGGCGGCGGCCAGGTGCCGTGGCACAATCAGGAACAGGAGGAGGTGTACTTCATCATCGAGGGCACCGCCGAGATGTGCCTGGGCGAGGAGCGCCAGACACTCCAAGCCGGACAGGCCGTGTCCATCCCCCCCGGGGTTTTCCACCAGATCACCAACATCGGCGACTGGCCGATGAAGATGATCTATGTCTACGGCCCCGCCGGCGATGTCGCACACTGGCGACAGGAACTCGCCGGCACGCTGCCCAAGGCCGGCGTCGATGTCCCGCCCCTCCCCGTCGGCGCGCGACCGCAATGCACCGACAAACCCTAAGACAACGCCCAACAGCCAACATCCAACGAGTCACACCAACTCCCAGAACCCAGCCCCCAAACCCGGAGAGAACATGAGCGACAGCAAGACACACAACATCGGCATCATCATGAACGGCGTCACCGGCCGCATGGGGACCAACCAGCACCTCATGCGGTCCATCGTCGCGATCATCGACCAGGGCGGCGTGAGGTTGCCCGACGGCACCAGCATCCTGCCACGGCCGGTGCTCGTGGGCCGCAGCGCCGACAAGCTCCGGAGGCTGTCCGAGCGCGCGCGCGGCGCCCAGTGGACCACCGACCTCGACGCGGCGCTCGCCGACAAGGCCAACACGATCTACTTCGATTCGCAGACGACGGATCGTCGCGCGGCCGACGTCAAGCGCGCGATCGCCGCGGGCAAGCACATCTACTGCGAGAAGCCGACCGCGACCGACACCGCCACCGCCGCGGAGCTGTACCGGGTCGCCACGGAGGCCGGCGTGAAGAATGGCGTCGTCCAAGACAAGCTCTGGCTGCCCGGGCTGATGAAGCTCAAGGAGCTGATCCACCGCGGATTCTTCGGGAAGATCCTCTCGGTGCGCGGCGAATTCGGCTACTGGGTCTTCGAGGGTGACACCATCCCGCTCCAGCGCCCGTCGTGGAACTACCGCAAGGAGGAGGGCGGCGGCATCATGATCGACATGCTCTGCCACTGGCGATACGTGCTGGATAACATCTTTGGCCCGGTGAGGGCCGTCTCCTGCCTCGGCGCCACGCACATCCCCGAGCGTTGGGACGAGGCCGGAAAGAAGTACGCGTGCACCGCCGACGATTCCGCCTACGCGACCTTTGAGATCGAGGGTGGCATCATCGCCCATTTCAACTCCTCGTGGTGCGTCCGCGTCCGCCGCGACGACCTGCTCACGCTCCAGGTCGATGGCACGCTCGGCTCCGCCGTGGCGGGATTGCGCGACGTGTGGGTCCAGCCGTACGGCGCCACGCCCCGACCCGTCTGGAACCCGGACGTCCCCCAACCCATCCCGTTCTTCGACGGCTGGCTGAAACTGCCCGAACAGCGCGAATACGACAACGCCTTCAAGGTCCAGTGGGAACTGTTCCTGCGCCACGTCGTGCGGGACGAGCCATTCCCGTGGTCGCTGATCGAGGGCGCCAAGGGCGTGCAGCTCGCCGAGGCCGGCCTCGAGTCATCGCGCAAGCGGGCCTGGGTGAACCTGAAGGAGCTCAAATGAAACGGGTCGCCATCGTCACCGGCGGCGTGCGCGGCATCGGCCTCGGCGTCAGCCGCGCGCTGCTCGAGGAGGGATTTTCGGTCGCGGCGTGTGGCACGAAGTCGGCCGACGCCGTCGAGGACACCGTCCGGGGCCTGCGCGGCGAAGGCGGGGAACTCCATTACGTGCAGGCCAGCGTCGCCTCGGCCGACGACCGCGCGCGACTCCTGGATGAGGTGCGCGCCCGCTTCGGCGCCCTCCACGTTCTGGTCAACAACGCCGGCATCGCCCCCCGCGTCCGCGCGGATCTGCTGGAGGCCACCGAGGCAAGCTTTGACGAGGTGGTCGGCGTTAACCTGAAGGGCCCCTATTTCCTGACGCAGGCAGCAGCGCGGTGGATGATCGACCAGAAGAAGGCCAGCCCCACATGGCGCGGCTGCATCATCAATGTGTCGTCCGTCTCCGCCACGTTCGCGTCGCCCGCGCGCGGCGAATACTGCATATCCAAGGCGGGCATCAGCATGGCCACGCAGCTCTGGGCCGCGAGGCTCGGCGAGTTCGATATCCCGGCCTACGAGGTCCGCCCCGGGATCGTCGCGACGGACATGACCTCCGGCGTAAAGGAAAAATACGACCGACTCATCGCCGGGGGCCTGCTCGTGCAACCGCGCTGGGGCACCATCGGGGATGTCGGCCGCGCCATTGCCATGCTCGCGCGCGGCGATCTGCCCTATTCGACCGGCCAAGTCATCATGGTCGATGGGGGCATGGCCGTGCAGAGGCTCTGAAAGACCCCCACCGCAGTCGCGTTGGGTACGGGAGGAACGCCGGCCCTCATCGCGGGGCGTCGACCTTCAGATCCAGCGACCCCGGGAGTCCGTTGAGGAGCACGAAACGCCGGGCGCCGGGCCGGAGACCCTCGCGCTCGATAATGAGGATCACATTGGAGGGCACCTCGTAGCGGTCGTTACCCGTTCGCGCAATCGCGGCGTCGGTCCCGTCGCCATCCCCACCGGCGGCGGGAGCGTACAGGATCTCGGGGTCCAGGTCCGTCTCCGAACCGAAGATCCTCCCGCGCAGGGCGAGTTCGTAGCTGGGCTGCGAGCGATCCTTGACAAAAGGGCTGTACAGAATCTCGGGATTCAGCTTCGTCTCGGCGACCAGTTGCCCGAGGCTGTCCGGCAGCACGCCCCCGTTGTCGTCGGCGTATAGCAGGCAGGCGCGCACCAGCTGCTGCATGTTCTCAAGATTCTTTTCCTCTTTGGCGCGATCCTGCTCCGATCCGACGTTCGGGGTGGAAGAGAGCATCCCCGCCACGACGACCACAACTGCGGCCATGGCCGCCGTGGCCCAGATCAGCGATCTGGGACCATACTTCCCCTTGGTTTCTTCAGCCGTCACGGTTGTCACCTCAATGCCCCAGACGCTATCCGCCGGGAATCAGCCTCTGTAGTATAGTCTGGCGTCCCGTCGCCCCTGAGGCGAGCGGTTTTTGTCGCGCGACCCACTCAGCCACTGAAATGGGCGCGCATCCTCCGCCAAACGGTTTCCAGCTCGCCCGGATGGACGCGCGTCGCCGCAAGCACTGTCATGAAATTGTGGTCGCCCGACCATCGTGGCACGACGTGGAGGTGGATGTGGTCGGCGATGCCAGCGCCAGCGGCGGTGCCCAGGTTGAAACCGACATTGAAGGCCTCCGCGCGAAATTCTGCCCTCAGGATCCGCACGATTTCCTGACTGAGGCCCATCAGCTCGCCCAGCTCCGCCGGGGCCAGTTCCTCGTAGCAGGCCGTGCACTTGTATGGGACGACGAGCGTGTGCCCCGTGCTGTAGGGAAATTTGTTCAGAACCGCGAGGCACGTCTTCCGGCGCACCAGAACGCGATTGGCCTCGTCGTCCCCGGATTGGATGATGTCCGAAAACACGGTCGGGGAACGTTCCGAGTCATCCTCGAGATAGCGCGCGCGCCACGGTGCGTGGAGAATCTCCATGCCGCAATCTAACAGCGTATCGCACGCTCCCGCAAGGCGGACTGGCGCGGGGGGCGTCTCATTTCTGGCTGGCCACGGATCGGCCCGCATGGTTGAAGGGGACCGATGGCGAAGCAATCCCAGGCCCGAGTCCATGCCGTGACCGGCTCTGATGATCTGGCGGTCAAGGAGGACGCGGCGGCATGGGCCAAGAGATTGGCCCCCGCCGTGGAGTGGGGTCTGGAGATCATCGACGGGTGGGTCGAAGGGCCGGACCAGATGGCGCAGGCCGTGCGCCGGGTGATCGAGGCGGTGGATACACCACCGTTCCTGGCGAATGAGAAGCTGGTGTGGTTCAAGAACGTCACGGCGCCCTCCGACGAGGAGTTGGGGCGGGGCGCGGCGACGTATGAGGCCCTGGATGTCCTCGCGGAGGCGCTCGCCCGCGGGGTGCCCGACAACGTTCGCCTGCTGATCTCCGCACCGGGCCTCGATCGGAGGCGCAGTTTCTTCAAGGCGCTGCAGGCCTCGGGGGAGGTCAGGATCTTCGACCTGCCCGCACAAACCGGCCGGAAGGGCGACGGCTCCCTCGAGGAAATGGCGGCTGACGCATTCCGCGGCGCGGGCAAAGAGGCCGAGGCAGGGGCCGTGGCGCGGCTCGCGGCGCTATGCGGACCAGACCCATGGTTGCTCAGGGCAGAGGCAGAGAAAGCCTGCCTCTATGCCGGTGACGACCCACGTGTCTCGGCGACACACGTGGACGAAGTTGTGACCCCGGCACGCGCCGAGAGCCACTGGGATTGGTGCGACGCGGTCGTCGAGGGGAATTTCGCGCGGGCGCTCCGCCTGCTCCGCCAACTGGAGTTCCAGAGGGAGAATCCCGTCGGGCTGATCGCCGCGCTCTCGAGCCACGCCCGGCTGCTGGTGCAATGCCGCGTCCTGCTGGACCGGGGTTGGCTTGCGATGAGCGGCTATCAGGTCTCGATCGCCCCGGAGGCCGAGGAGATACTGGCGCGGGGCAAGACCGGCAAGATGCCGGGCGGCTTCCGCGTCCGCCGCGTGGGGGATCAGGCGTCGGCCCACCCGCTCCGGCACTGGCTCCAGTTCCTCGACCTGGTGTACGATGCTTATCTGGCGATGTTCCGGTCGGGCCTGACGGACTTTCGCGCCATGGAGATGCTCTGCGTCAAGGTCGCGGAACTCGCCTCTCAGAAATCCCGCGAGGGCAGCAGGAGGGCAGGCGGCTTCTCGAAGTAGCAGACGTGATCCCACTGGACCATGCGCAAGGCGCGAGGCGCCTCCGGGAAATCGATGTCCTCCCCCCGCAACAGCCGCACGGTGCCCTCGAAATAATCTACCCCCGCGGCTTGGACGAAGGGGCTGTCGGCCGTCAGGCGAGCATTCAATTCGGTGAAGCACCGGGCGCCGCCGGGCGCCACGATGGCCTGCAACTGGTTGGCGCCCCAGAGCCGGACCGCCTCAGTCACCGCCCGCACCTCACGCGCAAAACGATTGCCCGGCACGATCTCCCCGCAGGAGAGAGCGCAGCCCGGCTCCCCGCTGACGCGCCGCACGATGACCGTCGAGCGGACATCCCCCGACGCATCGCAAAAGAAATCGATGTTAAACTCGTCGCCCTCGAGCAGGGGTTGCACGATGTGTCGATCCAGGCCACCGGCGAGTTTCGCGGCCCAGTATCCGACATCGGCCGTGTCCTTCAGGCGCGCGTAGACCGCGCGACCAAAGTCCCGATCCTCCGGGTAGCGGGGTTTCAGAAAGCGGGGCAGCGGATGCGCCGACGCGCCCAGATATTCCGCGAACGTCTGAGTCGGCGGCACCGGCAGCCCACAACCCGCGAGAAAACTGAGCGTGCTCACCTTATCGCATGCCATCTCGACGATCCCGGGATCGCACATCGCCAGCCGGAAAGGCGCGTCGCGGAACCGATCCCAGTTGCGCGCGAAAAAGAGGAGGGCCGAGTCCAGCACCGGCAGACAGGCGTCGAATCGCTCGCGCCGATGAATCGCCATGACGCCCTCCGCAAACCCCGGCTCGTCAAAACCGGGCAACAGGTAGGCCCGATCCGCAAGAAAGCCACCCGCGCCAAGCGAATCGTTGATCGAAACGACGACCTCGCTGACGGCGGACACGGCCCTGACGGCCGGGATCATCCTCGCGCCAGCGCCGGGGAGGTAGAGCTTCATAAGATCGGGTGATCGGCCTCACCCCGGATCCAATGAACCAGTGTCCCCCGGTCCGGTCAAGGCGCCAACGGACCCTTGACGGGAGCACGATTCCGGGTTCCATGGGATTGTCTCGCATCGTTTGGGAAAATGAAACCCTACGTCTTTATCGGCTTCAACGGGCTCTTCGGCGAATACGCCGACCTCGTCCACGCCCTCGGCGGCACCATCAGAAAGATCGTCATCAACCTGCCCGTGGAGACCAACACCGGCATCGTTTCTTTCCGGGAACAATTGGACAGGTACCACCTCTGGCTCGATTCTCAGGGCATACGCCACCGCGTCGAAGTTGAGCACCTCCGCGATTTCCGGCCATCGGCGGCGGACCGCCACGTGCTCGCCGCGCGGGGCCTCAGGCTGCAACCGCTCTGCGATTACGTGACATCGAACCTCGGCCTGGAGATCGAACCGCTCGTCCACCCCACGGCCATCATCTCGCCCACGGTGCGCCAGCCCGAGGGCATCATCGCGCGGGCGCGGGCCACCGTTGGTGCAAACGCCGAACTCGGTCGCTTCTGCGCGATCGGCACCGGTTGCTACATCGGGCACGACGTCGCGATCGGACCCTTCTGCGATCTGGCCTCCGGCGTACATTTGGCCTCGGGCGCACGCGTGTGCCACGGCGCCCGGCTGGGCATCCAATGCACGGTCATCAACAAGGTCACGATCGGCGAGCAGGCCTTCGTGGCCGGCGGGGCCGTGGTCACCCGCGACGTCGAGCCCCTGACACTGGTCGCGGGCGTGCCCGCGGTCGCCAAGAAACGCCTAGCGCCGTCGGCCGTTCCCGAAAAAGTGCCCGGCCTGCCGTGATCCCTCGCGCGGGCGGCGCGATCGCAGCCATGAAACAGAAGGTCATCGTATTCGGCACCGGCGAGACGGCCGACCGCTCGCATTTCTATCTGGCGAACGACTCGGCGTACGAGGTTTGCGGATTCACCGTGGACAGACCCTACCTCGATCGGGCGACCCACCGGGATCTGCCAGTGGTTGCGTTCGACGAAATCGAATCCGTTTTTCCGTCGTCGCGCTACAAGATGCTGGTCGCGCTCAGCTACGTGGGCGTGAACAGCGCGAGGGCGGAAAAATACGCCCAGGCCAAGGCGAAGGGATATGGCCTCATCACCTATGTCAGCTCGCGTGCGATCACGTGGCCAGGCCTGGTGATCGGTGACAATAGCCGCATCCACGAGGGCAGCATCATACAGCCCTTCGCGCGGATCGGCAGCGATGTTGTCATCGGGCCTGGCACCGTGATTGGCCACGACACCGTCATAAAAGACCACTGCTTCTTGTCGGGCGGGATCATGGTGTCTGGCAAAGTCACCATCGAGCCCTTCTGCTTCATTGGTGCCGGCGCCAAGATCAGGGACAATATCACGATCGCCAGCGGGTGCGTGATCGGAGCGGGCGCCGTTGTGCTGGAGGACACGCGGGAGAAGGGTGTCTATAGGGCGCACCCGGCAACGCTGTTCCCAAGATCCAGCGACGCGCTCCAAAGGATCTAGCATTCGGCCCGGCACGGCCACCGTCTTCCCGTGCCCCGGCCATTCGAGAATTCATCCCGAAGGTATCGGTCCCGTCCCGGAGAGCGCCCTATGTCTTGACAGACTCCGGGGCCGGGAACGTAGCCTATGAAATTGGTCGGCGCCCGTCAGTTGCACGAGTTAAGCGCCCCGCCCGTCGAGAGAATGGGCCGGGATGAGCTGGCGCGCGTCCAGTTGACCAAACTCCGGCGCGCGCTCGGGCCGGTGCTGAAGACCAACCCCTTCTATCGCCGCAAACTCACCGGCGCGGGCGTGAGGCGGGCCGAGGACGTGCGGACGCTTGAGGATCTCGGTCGGCTGCCCTTCACCACAAAACAAGAACTGTCGGCCGATCAGTCGGCCCACCCACCCCACGGCACGAACCTCACTTTCCCCCAACATAACTACACTCGCGCCTTCCAGACGTCGGGCACGACCGGCACCCCCCTGTTTTGGCTCGAGACCCGCGAAAGTTGGGAATGGCAGACGCGATGCTGGGCGACCGTGTATCGCGCGGCCGGCGTGACCGCTTCGGACCGCATCTTCTTCGCGTTTTCGTTTGGCCCGTTTGTGGGATTCTGGTCCGCGCATGATTCTGCGCAGGCCATGGGCGCCATGGTCCTCCCGGGCGGCGGCATGTCCTCCCACCAGAGGGCGAAGGCGATCCTCACCCACGGCGCCACCGTTCTTGTCTGCACGCCAACCTATGCCCTGCATCTAGGAGAAGTCGCCCGACGCGAGGGCCTGGACATGGCCGCTTCGGGCGTTCGGATCACGATCCACGCCGGGGAACCGGGCGCCAGCCTGCCCGCCACCAAACGCCGCATCGAGGCAACCTGGGGCGCGCGGTGCTATGACCATGCGGGGGCGACCGAGGTCGGGGCGTGGGGGTTCGAGTGCGCGGCCCAGGACGGCATGCACATCAACGAGGGCGAGTTCATCTTCGAGATCATCGATCCGGAGACCTGCGCGCCCGCCAACGAGGGCGAACTGGTCATCACCAACCTCGGCCGGGCCGGCATGCCGGTCATCCGGTATCGCACCGGCGACCGCGCGCGCCTGGACACGACAGCCTGTAGTTGCGGGCGCACATTCCGCCGCCTGGCTGGCGGCATACTGGGGCGCGTCGACGACGCATTCGTCCTCCGCGGGGTCAATGTCTTCCCCAGTGCCATCGAGAATATCGTTCGCCAACACCCCGAGGCGGGCGAATATGCTGTCGAGATCCATCGTTGCGGCGAACTGGATGAGATGCGGATCCGTGTCGAGGCCTCGCCGACCGTCGACGGCCCCACCGTCGCCGCCGGAGTCGCCCGGGATCTGCTCGACGGCCTGGGTCTGCGGGTTTCGGTGGAGGCCGCCCCCCCCGGCTCCCTGCCACGCTTTGAAATGAAGGCCAGGCGCATCACCGATCACCGCAAGCGCGAACCGGCCTCGGCCCGACCCACCTCCCCATGAAACAGAAGGTCGTTATATTCGGGACCGGCACAACCGCCGACGTATCCCACTACTATCTGACGCACGATTCGGCCTACGAGGTCGTCGGATTCACGGTGGACGGGCGCTATATCGCCGCCGCAACCCATCTGGGGTTGCCGGTCGTGGCGTTCGAGAAAATCGAATCGGCATTTCCGCCCTCGGAAATCGGGATGCTGATCGCAATCAGCTACGTGAATGTGAACTCGGTCAGGGCCGAGAAGTATGAACAGGCAAGAGCCAAAGGGTACAAGCTCATTAGCTACGTGAGTTCTCGCGCCATCACGTGGCCCGATCTCACCATCGGCGATAACTGCGATATCCAGGCGGGTAGTATCATCCAGCCTTTCGCCAAGATCGGCAGCAATGTCGTGATCGCATCCGGCAGCCTGATCTCACACCATAGCATCATCGGGGATCACTGCTTCATCGCCGCGAACGTCATGGTCTGCGGAAACAGCAGGGTGGAGCCATTTTGTTTCATCGGGGCAAACGCCACGATCAGGGACGGAATCACGGTCGCCAGGGGGTGCGTTATCGGGGCCGGGGCCCTCGTGCTCGAAAACACTCAAGCCGGGTGCGTCTATAAGGGCCCGCCGTCCGTCCGCTTGCCCAAGGCGAGCCACGAACTGCAGGGGATCTGACTTGGACGCTGGTGCCAGGCCTCATGCCTGCCGCGTAGTGGGGCACCACCGGGGCAGAAAATCGTGGCGAAGCCGCTTCCGGCTTCGGCGAACGCCCGGCCCACGCCGAAGGGCGCAAGCCCTTCGCTACTGGCCGGTTGCACGGTATTTTCGAGTCAGCGCTTGAACCAGCGCAGCCACGGGAAACGCGACCGCTTCCTGGGCGGCGTGATCGCACCTTCCAGCGCCGCCAGTCTCTTGGACAGTTCTTTTTCCCTGTGACGGAGCCATGTGACGTCCGCGATTATCTGACACAGAACATCCTGCGGTGAGGGAATCCTCGCATCGGCCGGAATCGGCGGTGGCTCGAGGCCGACGAAGTCGGGTCGCGCGAGCGCCTCTGCCAATAGCTCTCGGCGGTGATGGCGGTCGAAGTGCGCCCGCGCGAGCCTCGACCTCTCGGTGAGCCATGCGGAATTCACGGACCCCAGGATCGACCAGAGTTCTTCGGGCGTTGACCAGTGCTCGGTGCCCGGCGCGCGCAGGCTGCTGTTGCTGTAGCGTTCGCGCCCGGTGCGGCTGTGGCCGACGGCCGGCGTCGCGGAGGCCATCACATCGACCGTCGTCCTAGCCCCGCCGGCAGGGAATGAGCCGATATACAGGTCGATCCGATTGGCCCAGAGGGCAATGGGCAGACTCTCGACGTGGGACAGATGCTCAAATCGTTCCTTGTCCACGTGGGCGTCCCGCAGCGCCCCGTCGATCAAGGCTCGGGCCCGCTCGGAAAGGCCGCCGATATGCAGATGGCTGCCCCCGAAACGCCGCAGCCTCTCGGCAATCACCGAGGCATACGGAAAACCGCGCCGCACCGCGAATTTCATCTCGCGCCCACAGGTGGCCGTCCGCAGTTGACCGCCCACCATGAAAGGAGGCCTGTCTCCCGTGGGCGGATCCGACACCAGCGGCAGATAAAGCGGGTCGATGCCCAGATTGCGGCGGGAGTAGTGATAGCAGAACGGCGTCACCTCGACCACACGGACACCCGGCAGGTGCAGCCCGCTGCAAGGCTTGCCGTCCGTGTGGTGCACGACGTACGCGCGCGCCAGCCCTGATGCGAGGACGGCGACAAGGGCGCCGGGGTGAAAAGTCTCGTGGAAAACAAAAAGCCGGGAGCAGCCAAGCGCCCCGGCGCGCGCCGGGAACCACTCCCATGGTGTCTCCAAAACTTCCCTGGGCGCGATCTCCACACAGTCGTCGGGAATGCCCAGCATCGCGGCAATCTCTTCCGCCGAAGGCGCCAATCCCCTGAAATCAAAAACGAAGGCGTGCTTGCGGCGGGCGGGCGAGGCGCGAAGCAGATCGGATGCCACGAAGCGGTGGCCCCCATATTCGCTCCAGTGCGAGAGCACCACCGCGTCGTTTCCGCCGTCTTTCGCCGGCGCCGGAACGGCATCGGCCGAGGGGCGCACGATGTCGGCCGCTGCAGCGATGAGACGATCGGCCTCCGGCCAGCCAATGGGAAGCCGCTGTCCCCCCTGACACCACCTCCCGATCCGCTCGTAGGCCCTCGAAACACTTTTCAGCGCGCGAGGAATATCGCCGGCGTCAATCGCGGCCCAGGCTTCCGCCAGGACGGCGGAACCCCGCTCCGACTCGTTCATCCACCCACCTTTCCCAGCGCTCCAGCAAGCGCATCCATGACGCGGTCGGCCTGCGCGTCACTCAGGAATGGGTTCATCGGTAAGCTCAGGACACGGCGAGATAGACGATCCGTTATCGGCAGCGGCGGGAACGGCCCGACCGTCTCGAGAGCGGCGGTCCGGTGTGGCGGGAGAGGGTAATGCACGGCGGTGCCTATCCCCTCGGCATCGAGGCGCCGCCGGATCAGGTCGCGATCTTCCACCTCGACGACGAACAGGTGCCACGCGTGCCCCGCCCATCCCGGCACCTCCGGCCCGGCGACACCGGGCATCCCCTCCAGCCGACCCATGTAGCGTCGGGCGAGCGCCGCACGGCGCGCGTTCCACTCGTCCAGCAGGACCAGTTTCTCCCGAAGGACGGCGGCGTGGATTTCCTCCATGCGCGCATTGACCCCACGCATGGGATGATCCGCGAAATGCCGCATCCCGTAATTCCGAAGCAGGCGGACCGCCCCATCGATCTCGGGGTCATCGGTCACCACGGCACCGCCATCCCCAAGCGCACCAAGATTCTTGGTCGGATAGAAGCTATAGGCCGCCGCGTCACCGTGGCACAGGTTGCGCGAACCATCGATCTCTGCCCCGGCCGACTGGGCCGCGTCGACAAGCAGGCGCAGCCCGCGCCCGCGACAGAGTTCCGAGAGCCCCTTCAGGTCGCACGGCATGCCGTACAGGTGGACCGCGAAAACCGCGCGGGTCCTGGGGGTGATGGCCGACTCGGCCCCCGCGGCGGTGATAACCCGCGTGGCGGCATCCGGATCCACGGGCACCGGCCGGGCCCCGGCCGAGGTCACGGCCAGCCACGTGGCGATGTGGGTGTTCCCCGGGACGATCACCTCGTCACCGGGACCGATGCCGCACGCGCGGACGATGAGCTGGAGCGCCGAAAAACCGCTGGCCACGCCCGCGCAGTGTCGCGCACCACACCACGAGGCGAACTCCGACTCGAATGCCTCGAGCTCCGGCCCCAACAGGTACAGCCCTCGATCCAGCACGCGGGCTATCGCGCCATCGATCTGCCCTCGAAGCGCGGCCGTGGGCTGCCGCAGATCCAGAAACGGCACCGGCGCACTCATTCCCGGTGCTCCCTCAACGCCAGGCCCTCGAAGGTCGCCCGATCCCGGATGTAATCGGCCTCGTCATAAGGCTCCGAGGCCACCACCAGAAACGACGCCCCGGCGGAAAACTCATCCAGCGTGATCCAGCAAAGCGGCGGCACCAGCAACGCCTCGCGCGGCTCGGATAGCCGGAAGACCCGGGGCGATTGACCGATGCGATCGACGGTGGCCCTGAAGCTGCCCCGCAGCGCGATGATGGCCTCGCGCGTCCGACGGTGCGCGTGCGCCCCGCGCGTCGCCCCCGCCGGAATCCCGTGCACGAAGTACGTGCGGCGCGGCTCAAATGGGAGGATCCCGGCCTCGGCCACCAGCAACTCGCCGAAGGCGTGTGGCACGCTCTGGAGGCGAATCACTCGGAGGTCGTCAGGGGCAGTCTGGCTCACGGGCTCCATTCGTATGTCTCGTAGAGGATCATGCGCGCGCCGCAGTCCTCTTTGGTTGCATGCAACCGGGCCTGCAGTTCGCCAGTTTCGGGCTCCATGGATGTTCCGAGATCCAGCCAGCGCCCGCCGCGGCGAGCCTCCTCGGCCATGGATACGTCCATGAGTTCTGCGGCACCGGTGCCAGAGGCCTCCGATCGCCATCCAAAGTACTGCATTTTCAAAACGGAGGGCGAGACGAATAACACCGCCGAAACCAATCTCTCCGATCCCGCGAAAACGGAGCGCGCCAGAATGTTATCCGGGAAATGATCGCGCAAGAGGCAGATCTCCTCAAAGGAATGGACGGGGGCGGCACGATGTCGCCTTTCCAACATATCGACCACGAGGGGCCAGGCGCCCTCCACGGGATCGGGGCGCACCTCAAACCCGAGGCTCTTCGCGCGTTTGACCTCATGCCGACAGGTCCGCCCGATCGCCACGGGCCCACTCGGGGCCAATGCCGCGCCGACCCTGACATCGGTGCGCCGCGCACCGCGCCTGGATAACTCCAGCAGATCCTCCTCCCCCGGCGCCCGCCAATATGGTGTCGGCGCCCGGCGATACGTCAGTCGGGCCATGCCTTCCGCCCGCATGTGGTCGGCCAACAGATCGAAGCAGCCCGCCACGTCCGCATATCGCGCCTCGGGTGCCACAACCAGCCCGCCAAAAGAAAGTCCGCCGTGCGAGATCAGGGCATCGCCATCGCGATGCGCGGGCAGGACAGCCCACGGCCGCGACCCCCGCCATAGCACCATGGAATGGTCCTGGATTCGATCACCATGGTAGTCCAAGTAATCTCGGCGAAAGAAGAAATGCGCGTTCCGGGCATCGCCGACCAGATTGTCCCATGCCCCGCGATCCGCCTCGGCAAAGCGCGTCAGGGATAACCCTTTGGGTATCGTCATCACGTGGCGTCTCTCACGCGCGGCTCGGGGGCCAGACCATACCGGCCCTTGCCGGGGGCGAGTCCCAGCCTGCGGCGCAACTCGGCCGGCGCCATCGGCGTGCGACCGAGCCGGACCGCGATCTCCACCACCCTCCCCAGCAGCTCTCGGTTGGTCGCGCGGCGAGTCCGGGCCTCATCCCAGAAGAGGTTGTCCTCGAGGCCGACGCGCACGCCCCCGCCTGCCGCCATGGCAAACATGTTGGCGGGCAGTTGTGCCGCGCCAATTCCGCCCATCGACCAGAGAGTCCCCGGTGGCAGATCCCGCACCAGGCAGCCCGCATGCAGAAGGTCTGCCTGTGCGGAATAGAGGTTGCCGTGGATGATGTTCGCGTAGTGGGGCGCCCGGAGCAGGCCCTTGCGCTCGAAATAGCGCACCGCGTTGATCATCCCCGAGTCGAAGATCTCAATCTCTGGCAGGACCAGACGATCCCGCATGGCCTCCGCGAGCCTCACAAGATCCTCCGGGCTGTTCAGGCTGGCCTCGCGGGCGAAATTCAATGAGCCGGGGGTGAAGGAACCCATGTCGGGTTTCACGTCCCCATCCAATTCGAGCGGTGCCAGTCGGCGCGCGATATCCGATTCCCTCCTCCCGCTCAATGAAACGCAGACGACTAGCTCTGGTGCGAACGTGCGGACCGCGCTAATGATCTCCGCATAGATGGCCGGATCGTGGCTGGGGCGCCCGCCGACATCCCGCGCGTGCAAATGCACCATCGTGATCCCCACGGCACACGCCTCCCTCACCGACTCCGCGATCTCGTCCGGCATGAGCGGCACCCCCGCGTGATCCTCCCGGTTCACCGCGAGGCCCGTGGGCGCGAAGTTCACGATCAGATCGCCGTTCTCCATCTCCGCTAATGATCATGGGCGGCCGCACGGCGGGCAAGAAAAACCCCCCGGGGACGAGGCACGCTCATCGGGCGCGCTTGCGGCTTGCCTCCGCCCACTTCCCGCCTATGTTTCTTCCCCTGCGGCGCAACCGCCCAAGACCCTATCGTCTAGAGGCCTAGGACACCGCCCTTTCACGGCGGTAACACGGGTTCGAATCCCGTTAGGGTCGCCATTGGTTTCTCGTGCCATGCGCCAGCCGCGCCCCACGCCACCGCGTCAGATCCACGGGGAGGCCCCGCCCTATCGCGCGATAGTGCAATGGGGGTGCATGCCGGGGTCTTAGTCCTCGTACCGCCCCAAGGCTTCAGCCATCGACCTCTGACCCGAAGGGCCCATCGATGTTGGGCCCCGCGAACGCATCGGCCATGACCGAGCTTGCACGCGGGGAAAACCTTGGAAACATCGGGTCATGGAAAGCATAGGGGTTTTGGTCGGCCTCGCCTTGCTGGTGCTGACAATCGTTCTGCCGATCGCCGCGATCGTCGCCGCCACCCGCGCCAAGAGCAGGTGCGCCGAACTCTACGAACGGATTCTCCACCTTGAGTCCCATCTCCGACGTTTGGAACGTGATCAAAAGGCGCCTTTGCCGGCCACCGTCCGGAAGGCCGACTCGCCAGCAACGGGCATCGCCCATGTCCCACCGGTGGCCTCCCCTCCCCCGATGCCCGAGCCGTCCCCGACGCCGACCTCCACCCCTCCGGTCGAAAAACTGCCTCCCTCAATTAAACCGCCGCCCATCGTCGCATCGGCTCCTCGGCCAACCACTCCCGCGCCAGAACCGGTGGCGCCCAAAGCCGAATTCAACTGGGAGCAGTTCCTGGGTGTGAAACTCTTCGCCTGGCTCGCCGGCCTCGCGGCGCTCTTCGGTGCCATTTTTGGGCTGAAGTATTCGGTCGAGCACGGATGGGTTCCACCCGCAGTTCGCGCGGCGGGCGGCTTCGTCATAGGCGCAGGCCTGGTCGCCGGGGGCCTGTATTCGATCAGGCGGAGGTTTGATGCCACGGGCCAGGCGCTCTGCGCGACGGGCATCGTCATTCTCTATGCGGTGACGTTCGCCTGCAAGGTCCTCTACCGTTTCGATTTTTTCTCTGGCGGTCCAACCTTCGCCGTGATGGTGCTGATCACCATCGCCGCCTTTCTCCTCGCCGTGCGCATCCCATCGCAGACCGTGGCGATCTTGGGCTTTGCGGGCGGATTCCTGACGCCGATCCTCGTCTCCTCTGGCGTGGATAACCCGCCCGCGCTGTTCGGCTACATTGCCCTGCTGGACATTGGGCTGCTTGCCGTCGCGCTTCACCGTCGCTGGCACTACCTCGCAATCCTCGCGGCGGTCGGAACGGCGGGCATGCAGATTGGATGGGCCGAGCGGTTCTTCTCCGTGCCCAAACTTCCCACCGCCGTGGCGATATGCTTGCTGTTCGTGGCGGTCTTCACCGCGGCGGTCGCCGTCGGACGCCGGATCGGCCAAAGGAGGGATCTGCTCGCATGGGCCGCTTTCATCCCCGCGGCCCTGGCGATGGCGTTCTCCTGCTACTTCATCTCGCTGGCGACGGCTGCCGCAAAACCCGGCTGGATCTTCGCGACCGTATTCGTGGCCGACCTCTCGATCCTCGCGATCGCGCTGATGAACCCGGCCGTTGCGAGGGCCCATGCCTTCGCCGGCGCGGCCGCGTTTTTCATCACGGCCATCTGGATCGGCGTGGCCGCCACGACGGATCTGCTGCCCTGGGCCCTCGGATTCATCGTCCTTCTGGGTGCGATCCACGTCGCCTTCCCCTTTGTCCTGGGGCGCGCGCGGCCAGACCACACCGAGGGTGGCTGGATCAGCGCCTTCCCCGCGCTCGGGCTGGCAGCCTTGCTCGTCCCGGTCATTTCCATGGACGACGTCGGCCTCTGGCTGTGGCCCGCATTCCTGCTCTTGGACTTGATAGCGATCGCGGCGGCGGCCGCGTCGGGCGCCCTCCTGGCGGTGGTCGGCGCCGTCGTCCTCACGTTGATCGCCCTCGGGGCGGCGATCATCCGGCTCCCCGAGGCCCCCCTTCCTGGGCACATGGAACACGCGGAACTCTACCTTATCGCCGCCTTTGCCGTGTTCTTCTGCACCGCGTCGGCATGGCTCCTGAGACGGAGCCAGCGCTCGTTCCGCGCAGCCGACATGGCGCCGCCCGCGTGGGAGCGACTCCTGCCGGGGCTCTCCGCCGCGACGCCATTCGCGCTGCTCGTGATGCTTATATTTAAGCTCGGTCCGACCAACCCGCTGGAGATCTTCGGTGTCGCACTCCTTCTGGTGTTGCTCCTGATGGGGCTCACCTCGATCTTGCGCCAAGGCGCGTTGGCGCTGGCGGCTTTCGTCGGCTGTTTGATCGTCGAGCACGTGTGGTTCGGCCACTGCTTCTTCCGGGGAGAACAGGGCGTCGGCCTCGCCTGCTTTGCGGGCTTCGCTGCGCTCTTCCTGGCGTTTCCATTCGCCATGCGCCACCGCCTGCTGGACCTGCAGCCGCCCTGGGCCACGGCCGCCCTGTCGCTGCCGATGCACTTCATCCTGCTGCACCGTGGCATCGGCGCCGTCTGGCCCAACGATATCCCAGGGATCATCGCGGTCGCCTGCGCCGTCCCGCCGCTCATCGGCCTGATCGCACTCATGAGGTGGATCCCGGCCGATGCGCCGTTCCGCCTGAATCGATTGGCGTGGTTCGCGGGCGTTGCCCTCTTCTTTGTCACGCTTGCGTTCCCCCTCCAATATGAAAGGCACTGGATCACGATCGCCTGGGCGCTCGAGGGCGCGGCGCTGCTGTGGCTGTTCCACCGGCTCCCGCACCCGGGCCTTCGCGTCACCGCCATCGCCCTTCTGATCGCTGTCTTCGTCCGCCTCACGGTCAACTCCGCGATCTTCGATTATGCCCCGCGCGGGGAGCGGCCAATACTCAACTGGATCCTGTACACCTACGGTGTCGCCGCAGCAGCCTGCCTCGTCGGAGCGAGATTTCTTGCGCCACCCCGCGATCGTGCGCTCGGCATCAACGCCCGGGTGCTCGTTGCCACGATGGGGACCATTCTCGTGTTTGTCCTGATGAACCTCGAGATCGCCGACTACTTCGCCCCGCCCGGATCCGCCCTGTGCCTGAGCTTTGGCGACAACTTGCCCCGTGACATGTCCTACACGATCGGATGGTCCCTTTTCGCGCTGGCGCTCCTGGTAATCGGGATCGCCAAAGGTCTGCGCGCGGCACGCTACGCGGCGATCGCTTTGTTGGGCATCGCGCTACTGAAACTGTTCGTGCACGACCTCGATAACCTCGACCAACTCTATCGCGTGGGGGCCTTCATCGCGGTTGCCATCATCGCTTTCGCCGCATCATTCCTATATCAACGTTTCCTTCGCAAGGAGCACAGGGACCCAACATGACCCTCCGCAAAATCGGCTTGGCTTCCTGCGCCATCGCTTCCTTCGGCGCCGCAGCCGCACCATTCGACCTCGCGCCGTGGGAGACTCGACAGACGTTCCGGGTCGCTGCCCCGGGCGCGATGCGGATAACGTTGCCCGCGAGCGCCCTCAATGCCGCCCGCCCGGACTTGGGCGATGTTCGCCTGCTGGACCCCGATGGGATGGAGGTTCCATTCGCCATCGTCGGCCCAGCGCCGACGGTGCCTGGCCGCGAAACGCGTCATCCTCTCACCGCCCGCCTCTTGGAATCGACGACCGTGCTCGAACTCACCCTCGGCCAACCCGAAGCCGCCTCGCGCGTGGTGCTTGAAACGCCTCACGATGACTTTGTCAAAGCCGCCACCGTCGAGACGGCCGACCCGGCTAGAAACTGGCGCACGATCACCGCCGGCGCCCTCATATTTCGTCATGCCTCGGGAGCCGCCCAACTTTCGCTTGACCTCGGAAACGCACCGATCTCTGCGATCCGCATCACGATCGACGACGCGAAGAGCGCACCCGTGCCATTCTCGCATGCCCGGCTCATCGTCGGCGAGATCGCCGCCCCACCCCCGGAATCGGTTCCGGCGCACATCGTCTCGGCCGAGTCGAGTGGCGGCGAGACACGGATCATCCTGGACCTCGGGGCCCGCAACCTCCCGGTGACCGGCATTGTGCTGAATCCTTCCGACGACATATTCTCGAGACGCGTCAGACTCGTGACGCGGTTCCTTTCCGACACGGAGGCGCGCGAATCCCTGCGGGATTTGGGGTCGATCAGCCGCCTGCGCCTTGAGGGCGGCCGAAGTTTCGAGAAACTGGACCTCGCTCTGCCCGCGCCGATCGCAGATTCGCGGGCGGAGCTTTCCATCGATAATGGGGACAGCCCGCCACTCTCGATCAAGGATGCCTCGGTTCTCCTGCGGCCCGTCCATCTCGCGTTCCAAGCCAAGGCCACAGGGCAGTACACCCTCCTGTCCGGTCATCCGGCCGTGCCGGGCCCGCGCTACGACGTCGCGGCCTTCGTCGACGAGTGGCGGCGCCTGCCCGCCACGTCCCTTCAATGGAGTGACCCGGAGCGAAATCCCGCCTACCGCCCCTCGCAGCCGTCCAACGAAATCCCGGACATGGCCGGTCCATTTCACCCGGAGGGCTGGCGGCATCGGCGCGCCGTTACCATCCACCGGCCCGGTGCCCAGATCCTCGAACTCGACCCGGTGGCGCTCGCCGCCTCACGCCACGACTATTCCGACATCCGCATCGCGCGGGCCGGAAGGCAGATCCCATATCTCCTCGAGCGGACCTGCCGCTCGCGGCTGTTGCAGCTCTCGTTCGCGAGCGCCCCCGACCCCGAGCATCCCGAGATCCACCGTTGGCGGCTCGAGTTGCCAGCCGAGGGCGTGCCGATCTCGCGCCTGAATCTCACCATCGGGGAGCCGGTCTTCGAGCGAAACGTGCGCGTGTATGAAATCGCGTCGAATGACCGGGGCGATGCCAGGCGACGCACCCTCGGCTCCGCACACTGGATCCGCCACTCTGGCACCGAGTCACCCCGCCAGGTCATCCCCCTCCAGGCGCCCCCGACGTCCGCCCAACTGTATCTGGAAATCGACCATGGTGATAACTCCGCATTTGCCCCCGTTGCCGTGGAGGCCGCGTATCCTGTGATACGCCTGCACTTTCGGGCCGCCGAACCCGGCGAGGTGGAGCTCGCCTACGGCAATGATCGGGCCGCCGCCCCGCATTACGATATCCAGCTGGTCGCGCAACGGCTCCTGACTGCGCACGAGAACATTGCCACGCTCGCCGCGCCCGACGCCAAGGCATCCTCGATCCGCAAACCATTCACTCTCGCCGGCCGATCGGGCAGAATTCTCTTCTGGGGCTCACTCGGCCTGGCGGTGGCTATCCTGCTCTGGGCAGTGGCAAAACTGCTGCCGGGTCCCCAGGATCCCAAAAAGCCTTAGACTCTATGCCGCCCCCGGCAACGTGATCTTCGCCCTCGCCCCCGACCGATCCGTGCGATTGACCACCGACGCATTCCCCCCGTGAAGCAGCGCGGTCTCGCGAACGAAGCACAGGCCCAAGCCGGTGCTCTTGCGCCCGGTCGCGGGTCTCGGCAACGAGTAGAACCGTTCGAAAACCCTGCCGAGGGCATAATCCGGCATGCCGGGACCCTCGTCCTCCACGACGACCACAACACAGCCCTTCTCCCCGTCAGTGACTGCCACCGAGATCGCACCGCCCGGAGGCGAAAACTCGATGGCGTTCTGGACCAGGTTGTCCAGCGCGGCCTCCAGCAGGAACTCGTCGCCCCGGACCACGCACGGGCCATTTCCCTCGAGGCGGAGCCTGACTCCCGAGGCGCGCGCGCGCGCCTCGGCCTCGGCGCAGACCCGTCTGGCGACGGCGGAAACATCGACGGGCGCGGGACGATCCAGCGCCTTCCGGCTTTCGAGGGAGGAGAGCGCAAGCAGGCGGGCGGCCAGCCGCTGGAGCCGGTCGACCTCGTTGCTCATATTCTCCAGGAATTTGGCGCGCTGCGGGGCGGGCATGTCCTCCTGGAGCAACTCGGACGTCGCCGAGATCGCGGCGATGGGGCTTTTCATCTCGTGCGTCATGCTCTGCACATAGTGCTCGACATACTTTCGCCCCTCCAGCGCATCGCGCATGCGATCAACCGCGTCGCCGAGCACCCGGAGATGGCGGCCCGGCGGGCGGGGAGGATTGGGCCGTTCGCCCCGGCTCACCGCCAGCGCGTAGTGCGTCAATTCATCCAATGGGCGGGTCACCCAGTGGGAGAGGATAAGCCCCGCCACCAAAACGCCGACCAGGGCGGCCAGCGCGATCTTCTTCAGATAGCTCCGGGTCTCGTACACGAACGCCATCAGGCTTCGCTGCGGTTTGTAGACGCTCACCACCCCCGCCGCCGCCTCTCCCTGGCCCTGCCGCAACGGGGCCGCCACGTACATGACATAAGAGAGCGGATCCTCCGGCCTGTCCCGGCTGGCCCGCGCCCCATACCGGCCCGCCAGCGTCCGATGGACATCCCTCTTCTGAGAAAAATCCGCGCCCACTCGCTCCGGGTGCCCCGAATCGAAGAGCACGCGACCCTCCGCATCGGTCGCGTAGGCATTGAGGGTAACCCTGTTCTTCTCGATGGCATAGATCCGCGCATTGATCTCTTGCCGCCCCGCACTCTCGAATGCGCGTGCCAGCGTCTCCGTCGGGCGGCGACCACCGGCGACATCGGCAGACGCCACCCCCGAGCAGACCTCGGCCGCATCCACCATGATCTCCTCCGCCGCCTCGAGATACTGCCTCTCGACGCGCTGCAGCACCGGCGGCATCACCAGGAAATAGCCCGCCGCCGCGATCGCGCAGATCCCGATCAGGACGCGCAACGTCAGACTCATGCTTCCTCCGAGAACGAGTATCCCATGCCCCGGTGCGTCTGGATCGGATCCGCATCGGCCCTGACTTCCCTGATCCTCGCGCGCAGGGCCTTGATGTGGCTGTCGACAGTCCGCTCCATCGAGGCCTCCGGTTCTTCCCAGACATGATCCATCAACTGGGCCCGCGAAAACACCCTGCCGGGATGTTTGACCAGAAGGCGCAACAGCCGGAATTCATAGCGCGACAGCTTCAGCCCCTGGCCGCGATACCGGATCGTGCAGCGCGCCTCGTCCACATCGAAGGCCGACTGGCCCGCGGTCTCGCTGCCGGCGGCATCCGCGTTCGCCTCCCGGCTCCCAGAGCGCCGCAGCACCGCCCGCGCCCTCGCGCTTAGTTCCCGTGGGCTGAACGGCTTCACGATGTAGTCATCGCCCCCGATCTCGAGCCCCACCACGCGATCCACCTCGGACGCGCGCGCCGTCAGGAAAATCACCGGCATGGAACTCTGTTCCCGCAGGCGGCGGCACACCTCGAAGCCGTTCATGTCGGGCAATCCAACGTCGAGTATGAGCAAATCGAAATGCCCACCCCTCGCGAGTTCCAGCGCCTCCGTGCCCAGGGCGCACGCCCGCGCCGAGAAACCCTCTGACTCAAGGCAGTAGACAATCGTGTCACTGATCGACACCTCGTCGTCCACGACCAGCACGCGCCGCCGACCACAGGCCTCTTGCTTCGCCTCAGCCACTTCTTCCATTGTACGCGATCTTCATCCTAAACCCAGCCAAAGCGGAGACCATCCCAGCTTACGGGAGGGCCCGCCGTCTCGCGGGTCGGATCCCGCACCACCCGCGGACGCGGAAGCCGGCGTCCCTCCCGCAGACTGCGACCCTTGGCACACCCCTCACGCCCCCAGCTTGGGCGGCACGGCCACGGGCAACGGACCGCCGATCCCATCCTGACCACCCTTCTTTCGGCTCCCGCCTTTCCCCAACTTCTCATCCCAGTCGATGTGCGCCGTCAGGGCCATCAGCAGTGCCAGGGTCCCGACCGCCCCAATGGTGATCGTCAGGCCCGATAGGCCATCGAAGAAAAAGCTGTAGCTGAACAGCACCATGTAGGCGATCTGGGCCGGCACCGCGACCCGCGAGAGTCGTCCCCCGCTCACCGCGTGGATGTACCCGCACACCAGCAGGAGCGACACGGCCGCCGCGATGGCGAACGAAAGGTGCAACGGCACCAGATCGACCAGATACGTGAACAGCGCCTGGAACGCGAAGAAGCCCGCCGCGAGGAAAAAGTAGTTCATGGGATGCAGGTTCTGCTGCCGCACCACGCCGACGATCAGCAGGACCGCGAAGAAGAACAGTAGGGACACCGGCGCAAAGAAGCTGATGCGGGCGGCAACGGGCCCGGCGTTCAGCACATTGGGCATATCCATGCCGATCCCGGGCGCCGACAGCACGTCCGGATAGGACCACGTAAGCTCCCACCCATTCTGCGTCTTCTGCCTCCCCGTCGGCGATCCGGTCCCCGTGGGGAAGTTGATCTCGGCAAAGTCCGTCGTCATGCGCAGCTCGAAGTTCCGCACGCGGCTGGCGTCCTCGAACGCGTATGCCCAGCGGTCCACGCCGCGAGCCCGATATCCCACCTTGAGGGGGACCGATGCGTTGGGCGCGATGACGACCGATTCGGTGATCGCGCCATTCTCTGGCGCGCGCTCCGTGGGCGCCGCATCACCGATCGAGAATCGGAAGTCGTGATAGGTGGCATCGGCGCTCGGGAACCTGAACACGACGTACACCGTCTGCTGTATCGGCGTCGGATTCTGGATCAGGTATTCGCCCTCAAACGATACCCCATACGTGCGGTGCCACAGGAGGCCCTTGCGCTTGGGCTCATAGGATAGCGCCACCGCAATATGGCTCGACGCCGGTCGAATGATGCCGTCCTTTTGTCCGCCGCCCGGCGGCAGATAGTAGGCGTGCGGGTGACACTGCGCCATGGCTGGACCCCAAGCGCCGCGCACCTCCTTGCCCAGGTTCTGCACCGCCGCCGCCGTGCGCTTTTCCACCGCGCCACCGAGCAAAAACCAGCCCGCCGCAGTGCAGAGGAAGATCCAGCCCACCGCAAACATCCCGCCCATCGTCATCTTGTATTTCATCGTGACTCCTTCTCTTTCGTTTGATTGTCGTGCCAGAAACCCATCATCCCCGACTCACTCGCGCGGTCCCTTCTTCCGGTAGTGGAGATCGACCTTTGGCATCTCGCCGCGACAGAGCCGTTTCTCAAGAACGAGCGCCGGGCCGCTGCCTTTGCCAACGTCGAGATTTCCATCGACGGCCGTCACTTCGTAGGCCTGCGGCAGGAGCAACTGCCATTCGATCCGCTCGGCGAAAAGGGGCGTAGACGGCAGGCAGAGGGACATGTGGCCCCCGACTGGATCCATGGTGTCTTTCTTCTCGGTGTACGATAGGCTGACGGTGGAGACGCCCTTCGAACTGGCTGGCAGCGGGAACTCAAGCTCGCCACCTTCCGATAAAATCGGCTGGGCGGACGCGCCTCCCGCGGCACACTTCAGGAGACGACTGCCTTCCGGCAACCGGACGCGCCAGCGCATCGGCCCGGCATGTTCGATCTCGAACTCCCCCTGCCCCAGCGCCGAGCCGTCGCCCACCAGTGTGGTCGCGCACTTGGCGGATTTCACCGTCGCCCGCTCGGTGTCGGCGGTCTTCAGCCACCGCGGCGCCAACGATGCCCCCGCCGTCGCCACCACGTATTCCCGGGCACCCAGCTTCTCGCGGATCCATCCGGCCAGTCCCGTGCTCGCCGTCGAGGCCGACGGCGGCTGCACCTCCAACGCCATCAGCTCGGGCCGTGCGGCCACGAAGAGCGCATCAAAGGATCGCGCACCCTGCGGCCGAGGGCATTCCATCGGCCACCGCTCGGCGTCCCCGCGCGGTGGGGTCCGCCACCGCAGCAGCACCTCGCGGGAACGGACGTTCGGATCGGCCCACGCGATCTTCAGCACGTCGCGCCCGCCGGAATCTCGCTGCACCCAGAAGCGGGACATCCCGGGACTCTCGATCTCCCGCTCGCGGGTGTCAGCGGGTAATTCCAGCACCATCTCCACGCCCGACCCTTCGACCACATCGGCCAGGATCCGCGCGGTATACCGGAGAAACACATCATCGCGCTCGACGAGGACGCCGGCGGTCGCCTCCCATTGCGATGGAGCGGAAGGCCGATCCTCGTCCAAGACGAACTCCAGTGGGGCGCCGGCCGTCGGCAGCGGCATGCTCTCCGCGCGGGCATCGGCCTCCGGCAGCCCGACCACGCGCAATCGCTCGCCCTTCCCCAGGCCGGTCACTTGCAGCGTGGACGAGGTCGTGGCCTGGGTCCTGAGTTTCAGGAATGGCTGACCCAGATCCTTCCGTGACCCAAGCACATCGAATCGCACCGTGACCGATGCGCGCCCCGGCCCATGAATCAACGCGCACAGGATGCCGTCCCGCGCGACAACATCGACATCCGGGGGCTCGATCGAGGCGGGCGCCACGTCGCTGCCAACCAGCGGCACCAGCCGCCAGCCCTCGCCAAATGCCGCCACCTCAAACCGCGCCTCCAGCGCGGGAGCCCCGCCGCCAAGCGCAAGGCGAAAGCGCGCCGAGAGGAGCGCGGCCTCGACCGGCGGAACCTCCTTCTTCCATGCTTGCTCCGCCGCTGCCTTCTCCAGCAGCGCCTTGAGTTCCGGATACGGGATCAGCACCTTCGCGCCGGGGAGGGCCAAGGGATTGTCGGCCGTCAGCCGCTCTCCCGTCGTTGCTTCGACATCGGGCGATACCGTCGCCCCAACGTCGTTGGACTGCCTCGGTCGGGCCGTCGCCGCGAAGCTCGGGATCACGCCGATGGGCACTTCCGCCGAATGGATATCCACAGTTCCCTCGACCGCGAGCGCCGCGGCCAACCACACGCATGAGCACAACCTGTTCATGGCCACACCCTGCCCCCGCCCTGTGAAACCCTGATGAACCCAGCATGGAAAAATTGTGAAATCTCCGTGTGCGGGGGCCCGGCTGTCACGCGGTGCGGAAAGACCGAATCCGCTGCCGCACCGTACTTGCCGCCCGCATCAGCCGGGAGGGACGCCAGCCCCGGCGTCCGCGATTCACTAGCCGCGCCACATCTGGGCCAACCCGGCCCGCGGCCTGAGCGTGTCTGAAAACCTCTGAACCGCCCGCCTGGCACAGGCGGCCTACAAATTTTGTAGGGCATCTCTGTGAGATGCCGTGCATTGTCGCCCGCCGCACACCATTGGAAATCCCCTCTATCATCAGATGGGCATTGATTGTTGGATGTTCCGTGTTGGGCGTTTGAGTTTTGAGACAGCCTCAGGCCGCGGGCCCTCCCCAGGATACCCGGATGGCGTGCCCAACATCTTGCAGGGCGTCTCCGTGAGACGCCGCAAGGCAAGGCGAACGCCATGCGCCGCCAAGAAGTACCGTTGCCCAAGTCGTCCGATAATCGCCCACCGCGCCCGCCATTGCGAATCACGCGATGGCAGGGAACAACTTAAGCCAATGGGTTCTGCCCAGTGACGGACCCCCGGCCTACTTCTTCTTCCTCTTCCCGCCCTTGGCTTTCGGCGCCGGGACGTCGGTGAACGGCGGGCGCTCGAAGGTCATGCCATCGCCCGTGACGCGAGGATCGCCGTTGCCGGTGAGGACTTTCATGAGTCGCCCGGATAACTGGCGCTTGATGTCGGCGTGGGCCGGGTCATCGACGAGGTTCTTGATCTCATCGGGATCCTCGCGGAGATCGTACAGCTCTTCGGCGGGGCGTTTCCCAAAGGAGTAATTGTAATGCCATTTCCACTGCGGGTCGTTGCGGTGCTCGACCATCCATGCCTTGGTCGGGCTGGAGTCCATGTCGGAGAAGGTCGCGAACGTATTCTCCACCAGCTCCTCGTGGGAGGGCGCAGCGGCCTCGGTGACGGACATGGGACCGCCCATGGGCCAGCGATCCGGGGCGAAGTTGCGAACGTAGAGGAAGTCTTTGGTGCGGAAGGAGCGCTGGGGATAGGGCAGGTTCCCATCGCGGGCCGCGGCGACGTGCCGCTCGCGACCGGTGACCACGAATTCCCTCTCGGGATCCACCCAGCCGGACTTCTCGCTGCGCAAAACGCTGACGAAACTCCGGGCCTGCATCCCCGGCGGGATCGCGACATCGCCGATGTCGAGGAACGTCGGCGCCAGATCCATCAGATTGACAAAATCCTCGACCACGCGGCCCGCGGGCTGGCCGGGCCAACGGACGGCCAGCGCGACGCCGACCCCAAAATCGTACAGGTTGCACTTCCCCCCGGGAAAGCCGGGCGCGCCATGGTCGCCGCTGACGACCACCACCGTGCGGTCGAACTCGCCAATGTCCTTCATCTTCTTGATCAGTACACCGACGGCCGCATCGAATGCCTGCGCCTCGCCGAGGTAGTCGGCGAAATCCTCGCGGATCTCGGGCACGTCGGGCAGGAACTTGGGCAATCGGCCCTTGAGCGCGTCGGGGTCGATGCCCCACAGCGCCTTGCCCGAACCGCGAATCCATTTCCGGTGGGTGTTCGTCGGGCCAAACCAGAAGCAGAGCGGTTTGCTCCCCTCGCGCGCGGCAAGGAATGCCTCGAAGTTCTCGCGCACCTGCGCGTACATGCGCTCCTTGGCCTCCGCCAATGGCACGCCATGGGCCACCAGCGCGGTCACATTCTCCGAGAAGTCGCAGAATCCGCGGCCTGCCTTCTCGTAGGCGTGCTGCTGTCCGCCATACCCCGCGTCGGCGGGCGTCCCCGGGCTCCACACCTTGTACATCTTGCCGATGTGATAGCCCGCGTCCCGCAGCAACAGCGGCCACGTCGGGATCGCGGGATCCCACTCCGCGCACTGGAGGATCGCCCCGCGCCCCGTCGCAAAAAAGTACCTGCCCGACAGCAGGGCGCTGCGGCACGGCGTGCAGGACGGCGCGTTGACAAAGGCGTGTCGAAAAAGCACGCCCTCGCGCGCCACGCGGTCCACGTTCGGCGTCGCGATAACCTGGTTCGGCGACGGGCGCCCGCCATCGGCGGCATCGTACGCGCGCGCGTAGCGGCCCCAGTCGTCGGCGAAACAGAAGAGGATGTTCGGCTTCCTCTCGGCGGCGCCCAGCGCACACGCCCCGGACATGCCGAGGCCCAACAGGCCCATCGTGAGGGTCATCAGGTTATGTCTCATGGCTCCGGTATTCTTGAGGTGCCACGGCCCCGGTCAATGCAATACATGGGTATGCCAGGAATCGAGGGGATTACCGACGGCCCGTCCCCCCGGGCTGCAGCAAACCCCAGGGATTTCAACCGCAGATGCACACAGATGAACGCAGATTCCTAATGCGCGGCCGCCACTTTGGTGTGGCGGTCCACCGTCGCTCTGCCCTCCCGCCCGAATGCGGCGCGTTCGCGCGCCGCTCCAAGGGCTGGCATGCCCCGCGTTTTGGAGTGCGGCGGCAATGCCGCCGCTTTCCGTGACCGGCGGAGCCGGTCCGTCGCTACGCGACCTGCCAAAGCGGCGACGCGTCGCCGCACTCCAAAAGCTCGCGCCCCTTCCCAGAGCCCTGGATCACGCCTCGCGTCATGGAGTGCGGTGCCAACCCCGCCCAAAAGTCGGGGGCCACACCGCTTTGGATTGGAGCGGAGCGACCGCCGAAGCCGGGAGTGACTTCGCCACGACCACCTTCCCCCGTTCGTCCTGAGCGCGAGTGCAGCGAGCGGTCGAAGGACGCACTCTTCATAACGCTGCAACGTCAAGCAGCGATGATCAGCATCAGGGCGAATCGTTGATTCAGCGGTCCGACCTCCCAGCGTTCGTTCCCCGGCGCTCGTCGTTCTTCCTCCTCGCCCCCGCCCCGCGCCCACAATCGCCCCACGCTTGGTTCGATGAACGGCTTTCGGGAAAGTGGCTTGCGCCCAAGGCCCCGCGCGGCACCCTGCCACGGACGCCATGAAGAGAAGATGCGAATGGTGCGGCAGCGATCCCCTTTATGTCGCGTACCACGATGACGAATGGGGCGTGCCGGTTCATGATGACAGGCGCCTCTTTGAATTCCTCATTCTGGAGGGGGCCCAGGCCGGCCTGAGCTGGCTCACGATACTGAAGAAGAGGGAGAACTACCGAACGGCATTTGATTCCTTCGACGTTCAGCGCATCGCCAAATATGGGCGGCACGACTTCCTCCGTCTGCTCCAGGATCCCGGCATCGTGCGGAATCGCCTCAAGATAGGGGCAGCCATCACGAATGCGCGGGGCGTCCTGGCCATACGGGAGGAATACGGGACCCTCGACGCGTTCCTGTGGCGCTACGTCGATGGCACCCCCGTGCAGAACGCCCGGAAGCGAATGGTGGAGATCCCCGCCAAGACGAAGGTGTCGGATCAGATGAGCAAGGACCTGCGGAAGCGCGGGTTCAACTTCGTGGGCTCAACCATCTGCTATGCGTTCATGCAGGCGGTCGGCATGGTGAACGACCACGTCAGGGATTGTTTCCGCCATAAGGAAGTCGCCAGAATCGGCCGCTCCACCGGCGGTCCTCCCTGACGTTCCCCGATGCGGAATATGCCCCGCGCCATCCCCAGGATTCTCATCTGCGGCATTGTCTGCCTCCAATCATGCCAAGTGCCGCCGAGGAGCGGCAGTCCCGTGTCCTGCTCATACCGGTCTAATGCCGGGAATCCTGACAGAGCCGAGCTGCAGCCCCGGGGCAATCGCGCGTACGCGATAGACGGGAAGATTTTCGTCCGCCGTTCCGTATTGTCGGAACTGGATTTTTCCGGGGGCCTCGCCGCCATTCACGCCGAACGGTTCGGCTGGCTTTTCGTCAAACGAGACGGCTCCACGGTGCCCACTGTCACATTTGACAACGGCCCCGATGTTTTCTCGGAAGGGTTGGCGAGATATCTTGATCGCGGCAAGATGGGGTTCATCGACAGATCGGGAAAAGTCATGATCAAGGCGCAATATGGCTTCGCTTCGCCGTTTCAGTCCGGCCACTCGGCTGTTTGCAACGATCCCGTTGTGAGAATGACTGGCGAGCATCAGCTTATCCGAAGCGGTCACTGGGGCTGCATCGACAGAAGCGGACGCCTGGTTCTGCCGATGAAGTTCTCTGACGAGGAGATTCGAGCGAAACTGCGCCGAATGGGCCGCGAACGATCGGGCGCGGCCGACCCCGCACACGCTTCGTCGCCGATGTGACGCGTTCGATCGACAGTCCGCGATTCACCAGCCGCGCCGCGCCTGGGCCAACCCGGCCCGAGAGGCGAGTCTGTCTCAAAACTCGATCATCGCGGAAGCATGGCAATTTGATCGATGCGCCAGTTTTTGGAGTGCGGCGGCGACGCCGCCGCTTTCCGCGGTCGGCGGAGCCGACGTCCCGGCCGAGGCCAAAGCGGTGCCGTCGCTTCGCGCCGTTCCAAAGCGGTGGCGTTGCCACCGCGCTCCAAAGGAAGGATCCCGCCACGAGCCTTGCCTGCACTCTATCTTGCGCCAGGCGGCCTGCTGCGAACTCTCGACGCGACTCTTGAGACAGGCTCAGGCCGCGGGCCCTCTCTCTCTCGCTGCTCTTTCAACGCTTGTGCCGCTCGATCCGGATCGAATCGAAGCGGCAGGTGCCGGTCAGGGGTGCGCCGGTGGCGATGTCCAGCCGGAGCTGTTTGAGGCGGCCGTTCCATCCAGGCGCGCCCGCCATATCGACGGCATAGGCGCGGGGGGCGTTGTCGTCTGGGGTGACGTCGAACACCCTCGCCTTGCGTTCGTCCCAAGCGGGGTCGGCTTCGGTGGTGAACCGCAGGCGCATCTGGCGGGCGGGCGTGTGGTTCTGGAATCGGATCTGGACCACGCTCGCGGCGGGGAGATCGACGCCCAGGTTGTCGGGCGAGAGCAGGTGCGCGTCCCGGCTATCCTCGATGGCGAGAATGAAATAGCCACCCCCCACATATTTCACCGGCTCGGCCTTGCAGGGCCACTGCTGGTCGAGCCATTCCCTCACCACCGTGCCGGGATTGACCTCCGCCCATCCCTGTTTATCGCGTGGCGTGTTGAATTCCCAAGCGGCGGCGACCGAGGCCCCCGCGGTCAGGCGGTGGACCGCGACGGTGTCGCTGCACCACAGTTCGCCGTCGTCCGCGACAAGCCGCAGGGTATAGGCGCCCGCGGCGGGGAACGTGGCGGCTGTCCGCGCCGCACCCGGATCCTGGAACACGACGGGGGCGGGGCCATGGAGCATCTCCCAGTGGATCGCGAGCGGGCGCCCCGCGGGCCGGCCATCGTCCGCGACCTTGCCAACCAGTTCGATGCGCTCATCGGCCGAGTACAGGTCTGGGCCCGCGCTGACGACGGGCGGATCGTTGAAGGGCATCGCCTCTTTGAGGGCGGCCACCGTCGGATAGCCCACGTTGTCGGCCAGCGTCCAGCGAGTCGTGCGCGGGGCCTCGTTCGTGAAGAACGCCACGCCGGAGTTGAGGACGTAGCCGTTGCCGCGGATCCAACCCGTGCTGCAGCAGACCTCCGGGTCGGGCGTCTTCCCCCAGATATAGATCTCGGAGGGGCCGAGTTTTCGCGCCGTGTTATTGAGTATGAAGCGCGAGCCGACGATCTCGACGTTGCGCGGCTGGGGCGCGCGGAGGCCCAGCACCTCGATGGCCGCCCCGGCGTTGTTCTGGAAGGTGCAGTGGTCGATCAGGCAACCGCTGCCGGTGTTCTCAAAATCGATGCCGCCCTCGTCGTGGCTCCCGGAGTCGGGCTGGTTGCGGAAGGTGCAGTTGCGGATGATCAGCCCCTGGGGATCGACGAGCATGATCCCCATCGTGCCGGCGAACGCGTGCCAGCCCGGTGCGTCGAAGATGCTGTTCTGGAGGAAGGAGCGCCGGGCGCCGACGATGGCGGGGTGGGGCGAGGTGTTGTGGACGAAGTTGTCGTGGCAGAAGACGCGATCGACCGTGAGCGCCTCGCCGCGAGCGAGGAATCCCCACGAGCACTGGAACATCTCGCAGTCGCGCAGGGTGATGTCCCTCGCGGGCGCACCGCTGAAGGCGAATCCGGCCGAGCTGTGGAGGCCGTCGCCGGGAGCGCCCAACCGGTCGCGCCACTCCGGGATCCCGTGGGCGTTTAGGCGATAGAGCCCCTCGATGTGATGGGCGATGCAATCCTCGATGAGCACCCCCGAATGTCCCCCGCCCCGGTAATGCACCACCAGCCCTTTGCCAGCATGGCAGACGACCAGCCCGCTGATCCTGAGGAAGTCCGGGTCGCGGACCAGCGCGCAGCGGTCATCGATGTCCCAGTTGCGGCGAATGATGGGACGCGGGCCGTCACCGTACGCGCCGATCTCGGCCCACCGCTCGGCGGTGCCGCGCGCGGAGATATCCAGCTCCTGGTTGATGACGCTGCCGCGACGGATCAACAGCCGTTCCCCGGGGCCAAGTGTGCGCCCGTTGATGTTCGTGAAGTCTTTCCATGCCGCCTCGGGCGACGTGCCGACGCTGGCGTTATCACCCCGCGCGCTGTCGATGTAATAGGTGGCCGCCGGAGGGGCGCCCTGCGACGGCGCGGGCGGCGCGAGCGCGGGCCGATCGGCGGAAGGGAAGAAGCTGAGCGCAAAGCGATCCGTTGCGGGCTTGAGGTCGCGCGCCCGGAGCCGGATCCCGGCGGCGGCCGTGATCTCCGCATCGGCCCGCAAAGTCCATTCCAGGCGCGCCGTCGCCCCCGGCGCCAGGGTACCGATGGCCCGCTCCGCCGGACCGATGCATGCGATGCCCTTGGGCGTCTCAAGGGAGGCCACGGCTTCCCGCGCCTCCGTGCCAAGGTTGCGCACCGTCACGGCGATGGTCTCCGGGCACTCGGCGCGCAGGATCGCACCCTGCTGCTCTGGCGCACGCGCGCGCAGGATGGGGCGCCGCGGATTCTCGATGCGCATCTCGTCGAGCGCGAGGCCCGGCGCGCCGATGCGCAGCGGCTGCCCCTTGGGCGAAGGCATCCCCGAGCGAGAAACCCTCTCGCGCTGCCCATCGACGTCGAGCGTCAGGGCGGAGCCATCCCATCGCGCGCTGATCCGGTGCCATGCGCCGGCCCTCGCAGGTTCGACGGAGAGCGCCCGCGGCTCCCATTGCCCATCGAGATAAACAAAAAAGGCGAAGCGGCTGCCCTCCTTCTTTGAATTCAGGCGCAGCTGATATTCGCCATCCTTGATGAGGATCGTCTGATAGTTCTCCGGCAACTTCTCGGCGCGGACCGAGCAGTCGATCCGCAGGCCGGCCGATAGCTGCAGGTCGATGGCATCGGGGACGGCGACCGGCTCGCGCTCGAGCTGGATAGCCGGACCGCAGCGGCCCGGGACGAAGCGCGCCCCCTTGCCGCCGGCGTCATGCCCTTTGCCAGATGCGTCGCCCGTCCCGCCGTCGAACGGCCAGTACGCCGTGGCCGATTGATTGGCCGCGGGGTTGACGATACGCAGCTCGTCGATCACGCCCTCCATGGGCCCGATGCGCAGAGGCTCGGGCGATGCCTCCGGAGTGCCGGCGCGAGGTTTTCGCGCGACCTGCCCATCGGCCTCGAGCGAGATCTCCTTGCCATCCCAGGCGGCGACGAGGTGATGCCACGTGCCGGGAGCCGGCGCCAATCTGGAACTGGCGCGCGATTCCCAGCCGCCGAGGTTGACGAAGAAAGAGAAGCGGCCGCCCTCGCTCGCCGGATCGATCCGGAGCATGTACTCGTCATCCTTGGACAGGATCTCCTTGCCCTCCGGCGGGAGCGCATCCACCCGCACCCAGCAATCGATCCGCAGCCCGGGCGCGAGGCGCACATCGCCACAATCGGGCACCACGACCGCGCCGGGCCCGATCACCAGACCCTGCCCCGCGTGCCCCGGCACAAACCGCGCGCGTTCGCCCACCGCGTCGTTGCCACGGCCGGACGCGTCCCGCAGGTCGCCGTCAAAGGGCAATATGAGACACGGCCGCTGCGGCTCTGTCGCAGCGCGGAGCGCCGCTGGCGCGAGCACGCATATGGCCGCGAGCAAAAAAATGTGCTTTTTCATACTATCAGGAATGCCCGCGAGGCTAGCAGCGCACCGCGCCCGCCGTCGATAACGTTGGGGAGAACGAGGCGACACCTGCCGTGCCATGCTTGTGGGACGCGATTAAACCAAATCTGTCATCCTAGCCTGCATATTTCACGCTTCCGCGTGAAACATGCAGGCTCAAAGGAAAACCGCGCTCCGAAAGACGCGATTTTGGAGGATCTGGGGCCACCGATCCGCGAAACACACTCTGCAACCGCGAAGAATCCCAGTCTTTGCGAGACCTTTCCCAATAAGTGGCTCTCATGGCGCGGTTTTCCCAGAGCCCGGAATTTCACAGCCCGCAAGGCTGTGAAATTCCGGGCTAGTGCCAAAATCAAACGCCGATCCGGTTTGAAACTGGATCGATGAGGAAAAAAACCTCGCCCGTCCTGTTTCAGACCAGTCCGCGCCCCTCGTGTCCCGTATGGACGTTTCCGGTTTTTATCTGCAGCAAGACACGCGAGCCGATCTTGCCGACTCGACCGGGAACCCTCTAGTGCCTTTCGTTTTCCGGTGGGACACGGACGCCGGGGACGGCGTCCCTCCCATAGCCAACCCGACGGTCGTGTGGGTCTTTGAAACGCGCTGCTAGGCGCCGCGCCTTTGTGCCCCCATGAGAGAAGAGTACCCCGCTAGCCTCAGTGCAGTATCTCGCCCTTGATCGGGTCGCCGGGGATGCCGAGGAGCTGGACGGTGGAGATCGTGCGGAAACGCTGGTGGTCGGCGAAGGTCCAGACGACTTTCTTGTCGCGGGTGACCTCGATGAGGTGAGGGGCGGTGCCGAACTGGCCGTGGCCGACCCAGTTCGACATCAGCGTGTTGCCATTGGGCAGGCGGTGGAGGCCGGCCATGAATTTCAGCGGAGCGCCGGGCAGGTCGTTCGGCCCGATCTCCCAGACCACCTTGCCCCCGGGATCCACCTCGAAGACGCGCGCGGCCTTCGTGCGGTCGCCGCAGGCGATCAGCGTGTTGCCATCGGGGAGCCGGATCGCGCTGTGCGGCCCACCCTCGGCCGGGATGTCCCGCACAGCTTTGCCCGCGGGGTCGTATTCCCGCACGACACCCTCGCCATAATGTGTGACGAGATAATTGCCGCTCGCGAGCTTGCGGGCATTCCGGATGTATGTGTGGCCGCCGTCCTTGCCCTCGGGCAGCAGCCTAAACTCCTTCGCGAATGTCCCATCGGGCCGAATCTCCAGCAGGCGGCCCGCGTTGCACTCGGCGACAAAGGTATTGCCATCGGCGAGCCGCTGGCACGCGTAGATCTCGCTCTTGGATTCATATGAAAAGGCGGTCGCCCCCGCGCGCGTGACCTCTTTGACCCCGTGGCCCGTGGAAAAGAGGACGTTGCCGTTGCCCAGCACCCAGAGGTCGTTGCAGTGCGGCGCGGGCTGCTCCCATTCTATCTTCCCATCGGCGGAAAGGATGAAGGCCTTGCCCGCGGTGTAATCGGCGCACGCGATGGAGCGGCCCACCACCTGGGATGACGGCGATTCGGCCATCGACATCGGGGTGAGAGACAGCGCGAACGCGCAGAGCGCCGCACGGGAGAGTGATTCCATGCCGGAGATATTGGCGGGTGCCGAACCGGGAAGCCAGACTTCGCTGCGGACATCCACGAGCAGATCAACATCCCCGACACTGAGGTGTATACCCCGCTTGCGCGGCAGATCGGCGGCCACTATAGACGCACCCCATGCAACGCCTTCTTCTCGGAACCGCTCTCGGCGCGATCCTCGCGGCCGTGTCAGTTGTGCTATGGTTCACCATTGCCAATTCCAGGGCCGTGACACCGACACCGAAATACAGCGTCGTTGAAAAAGATGGCGGTTTCGAACTGCGCGACTATCCGCGTCTCGAATTGGTCTGCACCGACATGTCCGCCGCCGATCGCGGGATGGACAGGGCATTCGGGCGGCTATTCCGCTTCATCACCGGCTCCAATGCGACCGAGCAGAAGATCACCATGACGACGCCCGTGATCGTCGAGGGCGTCCGGGGCGAGAAAGGCACGATGAGCTTCATCGTTCCCGAAGACGTCGCGGGCAACGCCCCAAAACCCAGCGATCCCGCCGTCGGCCTCCGCACGCAGGCGGGCGGGCGTTTCGCGGTCCTGAGATTCAAGGGAGGCCGCACCGCCGAGGTCGAGCGCAAGGCCATCGGGGCGCTCAGGTCCGAGGTCGCCAAACGCAAGATCGCGATCGAGGGCGAGCCCTTCTTCGCATACTACGATCCACCTTGGACCCCGACCTTTCTCCGCCGGAACGAAGTCATCATCCGCGTGGCAGCCGAAACGCGCTGACGCTCGCGGCCCTCACAAACGAGTCGGCCTTTTCGCGCGACGACGCCAAGGCCAAACGGGGCCATAACCCATCTGCTAACCGATCGGCCTATCGACGTCGTGCGGTTGGCACGGGGCAATGCCTCATCGGGACGCCCCCCATGGCCGGCGTCCCATGGAGACGCCCTCTACAAGACCTTAGACACGCCACGCGGGGATCCTAGGGAGGGCCCGCGGCGTGAAGCTGTCTCAAAACTCAAACGCCTAACACGGAACATCCAACAATCAATGCCATCTGACTATAGAGGGGACTTCCAATGGTGTGCGGCGCGCGACAATGCACGGCATCTCACAGAGATGCCCTACAAAATTTGTAGGCCGCCTGTGCCAGGCGGCTCGGCTCAGAGGTCTTGAGACACGCTCGCCTCGCGGACCGAATTGGCTCACGAGTCGCACGGCCGGTGAATCGCGGACGCCGGGGCCGGCGTCCCTCCCAAGAACTGCTGGCCCCGAAGACGGTCAGCTACGCGGCAACTGCCCCGGCCCTCACCGCGCGGGTGCGGGCATCGTCCTCAAGGGCGAGGGCGCCGGTGGGGCAGTGGCGGACGCAATCCATGCCGACCTTTTGTAGACCTTCGTCGAGGCCGCCCTCCAGCGGGACACCGATGCGCACGTCGAAGCCGCGCCCGATGAATGTGAGCCCGAGGGGTTCCTTGGCCTGCGTGGCGATCTCCACGCAGATGCCGCAGGAGATGCACTTGCCAGGCTCAAAGATCACGCCGCCCAGCTGCCGGATCACCGCGAAGGCGCGGCGCCTCTCGCCCGCGAAACCGCGTGGATCCACGTCGTAGAGTTCCGCGAAGATGCGCAGTTTGCAGTCGCTCGCCGCGCGGCAGTCGCAATGGCAACACCGTCCCGCGGCGCGCTCGGCCTCGCCCAGCAGCTCGCGCACGCTCAGCTCGGAATTGGCACCGCGACCGAGCTGTTGGTATTCCTCGGGCGTGAGTTTGGGGATGGTGGACGTAAACTCTTTCACCGCGATCCGGTGGGTGCGGCCGTCGAGAAAGGCGTCGGCGCATTCGGCCAACGTGTGCCCATCGCCGACGGAGCGCGCGGGATCCCACGCGCTGCGGATGCACGTCCCGCCCGCGAAAACGCCAGCCACCTCGGTCTGGAGATTGGCGGCATCGACGCGCACCATGCGCTCGGTGGCGGCGACACCGAGCCCGGCCGGATCGGTGCGTCGCATCAGGCCGACGGCCAGGATGACGGCATCGAACTCCCGGCGCAGGGCATCCAGGCCCACGTCGCGCCCGAGCCGCACCCCGCCTCGGAACTCCAACCCGATGGCGCGAATGGTTTCGATATCGGCATCGAGCACGTCCTTCGGCAGTTCATCGCCAACGCCGTAGCGCAGGTGTCCGCCCGGCTCGGGGTGGTCATCGAAGAGGATGACCGCATGCCCGCGGCGCAAGAGGTGAAATGCCGCGGAGAGACCGGTCGCCCCGGCGCCAACGATGGCGACGCGCTTGCCCGTGGACGGCGCGCATTCGGGAACGTAGCGGGCGCCGGACTTGCGATCCTGCTCGGCAACCTCGCGCTCAATGAGCTGGATGGCGACCGCGCCATCGTACTGCCGGCGGCGACAGCCCATCTCACACGGCGCGCGGCAGATCCGGCCCATCACGCCCGGCAGAACGACGTTCTCCTTGACCCGCGCGATCGCCTCCCGCATCTGCCCCGCCGCCACGAGGCGAATCACCTCCGGGATCTGGAGCCGCGCCGGACACACCCGCTGACAGACCGACACGCAGTCGCCAAGGTGGTCGCTGAAGAGCAGCTCGAGCGCCCCCTTGCGCGCCGCCCGGACATCGGGCGCCTCGCTGGCGATGATCATCCCCTCCGAGACGCGCAAGGGGGCGCTCGAGCTGCTCTTC